>Ga0224495_10000401_pt1 | contig 35069 bp, 29 predicted proteins | sample SF_Jul11_sed_USG_FD_168128 | JGI IMG/M metagenome (GOLD analysis project Ga0224495, IMG submission 168128) | Sediment microbial communities from San Francisco Bay, California, United States - SF_Jul11_sed_USGS_4_1 | ecosystem: Environmental > Aquatic > Marine > Sediment | place: USA: California... | reverse complement strand
GGATACAGCTTCATCTGACCATCCGGGTTGATGCGCTTCACCAGCGCCACATAATCCGCCAAAGGTGCGGGTAGGTCGTCTCGATCCCACAGACGCGCAATACCACTTTCATATTCCGCATTTTGCGTGGCATAGCCGCTGTCCAGCGCATAGCAGCCCGCCCCGGCATGGGTGTCGATGTACCAGAACGGCTTGTCCTTCTGCGCCAAATAACGCAGCAACTGCACCTCGATGAAGTGTTTCAGTACATCGGCGTGGTTGCCTGCGTGGAAGGCGTGTCGGTAACTCAGCATGCAAATCGATACTTAAAGCGAAATGAGTTCTGTGCGGCCATACTAGCGGGGCACCTTCGATTTTTGATACCAATCGATCGTTTCACGCAATCCCTGATCTAGAGTGTATGGTGGCATCCAAGATAGTTCTCGGTGTATCTTTTCATCGTTTACGCACAATGAGCCGAACAGCCGATCAACTTGCGCAGAGTGTCCCAGCACTGTCGCAGCAACGCGTATCATTCTAGAAGGGACATAAAACGAGCGGTTTTTTCTTCCCAATGCCTCTGCGATTTTTTCGACCAGCACCGCCGTTGAAACAGCCTTGCCGTCACTGACCAGATAAGTCTGTCCGTACCCGGCAGGATGGGTAACACAGCTGATCAGCGCATCCACCAGATTACCCACATACACCAGGCTGCGTGCATTGTTTGCACCTGCCAGCGGCAAAGGTATCCCTTTGTCTACAGCCACCAACAGGCGGATGAAATTTCCTTTCACACCCGGGCCATACACCAGCGGGGGGCGAACAACCACCACATCCAGACCCGTTTCCTGTGCGATATGCCGCAATGCCTGTTCGGCCTCCCACTTAGATACGCCATAAGGGTCTTGCGGTGCTGGCGTATCCTGTTCGAGATAGCTACGCTGTCCCCGAGTCTCTTCACCGTTCACTTTGACAGAGCTGACATAGACTAAACGCTTCACACCCGCGCGTGCTGCCTGCCTTGCCAGATTCACCGTACCATCCAGATTGACCTTGCGGAATTCTGCAAGAGGATCGGTTGCGACATCCTTCATCACATGCACTCTTGCCGCGAGATGAATCACGGTATTGACCTCCGTCAATGCTGACGACCAATCCGTTGATGCATGAACATCGCCCACCTCAATCTCCGGAAATAAGCGCTCGGGGGGCAATGTTATTCGCCTGACTGACGCCGCCACCTCGAATCCCTGCGCCAATAATTCTTGGCAGAGTATGCGACCTACAAACCCCGATGCCCCTGTTACCAGCATCCGGCTCATTTTCTCCACCCCAGCTTTAATGCATATTCTTCACCGCGATCGATCCGGGCCGAAACCATGATCAGCGCTGCCATGCCGAATACGGCCAGCATGGCAATCGCCAGCAACGGATAGACCGGTACCAGCTTGTCTTCCCGGAAAACCTGCGATGTAAACCAGAGGAAATTGGATACGACCAGGAGACTGAACAAACCTATCATTTTCGAAGGCAGGGAAAATAATACGACCCCCGTCGCTGTAGCCAGCAGCAACATGAATCCGGAAGTCGCGGTGTTGTTCACGTTGCTGAATGAGATGATAAAAAACACCAACAACCCCGACAAGGCGACATACAGGCAGTCGCCTGCAACTGCTCGTACCTGATTCCATGACTGCGGCAAACCCAATCGCGTATTTCCAATCAGCAGGAGTGGCACAAGGATAAGCCAGCCCAGATTGAAGAACTTGAGGCTGCCAGTGAACGGGCCGAGTTCAAATGCCCGGCTTGATTTGACACTCATGCCATCACATTGCATCAGGCAGGGAGCATGGAATGCATACTTGAAGCTGGCAAGCCTGTTCTGGATGATTTCGTCCCGGGTCAAGGTGGAATAGACCTTGCGTACGGCATCAAGGGGGGTCATTGCATTATATGCAGCCGCGGGCATGGTGTGAATCAGGTTTCCGGTAAGCGCGTACTTGGTTAGCGACGATGGCCCTTCATGAAAAGATTTCAAGGCCATATAGGGTGTCACTATGGCAAGAAAAACACATGCAGCGACAATGATACGTCCCGCGCCCAGCCAATTCTTCAGCATGAACAGCAAAGGTATCATCCCCAGCAAAATCATGCCCACGCTGGCATGGGTGACAAAACTCAATCCGGCAAAACCTGCCCCCAGAATGATCGATTTTATGGACACAGGTTCTGTTTCTTTCTCGCGATCCATAAATAGCAGATATATGGCTCCGACAAACAAGGCGCCCGACAGCATTTTGGGCCATGCATAAACAGTCGAAAACCAAAAGTAATATACGAATGCAAGCGTAGCAACCAGTGCGGATGTGCGTACCAACGTGAGTCCCGCTAGCCGCGCCAGCCCCCAAATCGCCGGAATCCAGGCGAGTGACGCGGCTGAAGTCATCGCCATGAAATAGACGAACGCGTATTTTCCGGAAACGATGCTGTTAAATAACAGGACAATTCCGGCAAGTAGCGGCGCTCGGTCGGCTACCGTACTGCGGGAAACCGCGGGATCCAGAATATAGTTCCAGGGTGGAGAGCCGCCCGATAATCCTCCAACCCAGTAAGTTTGTATCAGATAGTCTGGCGAACCCGACACAGCAAACCGTTTGTTCACAAAGTTGTAGTCATCTGTTGGACAGACTGCCATGCCTTCTGTCCCGGCATAGGTAATGGCTGTCAGAAACAGCCCAACTGATAACATCAGCGCAAATGGAATCCATATATCCGGTAGCCTGATCAGCTCGAGCACTTTCTTTCTGCTTGGCGCCTCAACAAAGTAGGCAGAAACAATCACCACCAGCGCCAAAGTCGCAAGCTTTCCAAACACCGGACTGGCCAGATAAATCCAGAAAAACACGTATCCAAGGGCACTGGCGCAACCCACGGCCAGCAGTGTCATTATCGGAGTCCTAACACGCCAACCGGCGTGCCACAATGACGATGCCATGACGAACCCGACAGCCAGAAAAGCCGCCAAACACACTGCCAAAGCTGCCGGCATCAACAGCAAGTCGGTGGCAGAACAAAGCCCACTGTTAGCCATAAGCCTTAGCCGCCAGCGGCCGTCTGCCTAGCTACGGATTTCCTCTCTAATTCCTTGAGACGTCCATCATAGCGGTCAATGACCGCCTTGTTAGCAGAGTGGAGCTCGAGCAAGCCGATAGCCAACTCTATCTCGGTGACCGCAAGATCAAAGTTGCCTCTGCTCTCCTCGATCAGTGACATCCGCCAATGGACCGCAGGATTGTTCGTGGCAATACCCGTAAGCCGGATGCGTACCGACTCGTTCTGCAATGCCCTTTTCACCTCTCCCCGTAATACCTGTTTCAGTGATTGGATGTCAGGCAAAAAAGCCGATATTGCCCCGGCGATAACGATTGCAACTATCGTCGCCCGCAAGGCGAACGACACCAATCCGCTTTTCGGAGCTGTCTGATCCGGCGATTGCGCATCGATTTCGCCTTGATGAGGAATGCCTGGTTGAGTCATCGATTACTCCTGAATTGTAAATAAATAATTAATCCCATTGTTCAACAGCCCAAGACGCTGAAGGATTTATTCAGGGCAGGACTCCTTGACCCCACCCCCCGAACATGGGCAGAAATGCAAATGAAACCGGCACTTACTCGGCTTGGGTGATAGTACTATTTTTTTGCGACCACTACCACGTTCCAGCAGAGTAGCCGCAACGGCGGTATGAGCATAAGCAGAATACGGTCGATTTTCTCCAGGGGTGAATAAAGCCAGCGCCACCTTTCCCCTTCCTGAACGACGACTTTCCAAAACCTTTCCTTGCCAGGATTGCGGCGCTGGGCAAGCGCCATAATGACAAAGATAATCAGCGTCGTCAGCCAAAAATATCGGGTTTCAACGGTTCCAAAATGCTTGTGGAATAAGCTGATGTCACGCCACTTCAACGGATGCTCATCCGGTGTTCGCACATCTGCAGCCATCGAGCGGTAAACATTGATGGCGGGGTTATAAGCAATTGGATCCCAGGAAACAAACATTCCGCCAGCGGTAAGATGGGGCTTGATGCGGGTTATTGTTTCATCGATATCAACATGGTGCAGCAAGTTTCCCGCATAAATAATATCAAATTTCGCTTCTGACGGTAGCCTCATATCCTCGGCTGACGCAATATGCTGCTTGACGCTGACACTATTTGCTTGTGCCAAATGCGTGGTTGCATCCAACATTCCCTGAGACAGGTCAGACGAAGTCACATCAGCACCCAGCATCGCAAAATATACGCTTGCCTCACCAAGACCGCAGCCGACGTCCAGCAAACGTTTGCCTTTGATATTGCCGAGCCGCCGGGTGATATAACGCATCTCCGGAGCCGTGCAAACCTCATTGGACGCAAGCACGTCGATTTTCTCAACAGCTTCGCTGTCAGCCCAGGCATCGTGAAACTCACGCTCATTCTGTATTCGCTCATCGTGCAGCTTTTTGACGTTGTCATTTTTGGTGTAACCTGCGGCTTCGGCTATACGCATCACCATTTCCTCAAAGTAAATATCATTCATCAGCTTGATGGGGTCCTCCTTCTCCATCAGACCCGATTCGCGCTGGCGTGCAACGTCTTTTTCACTATCGCCACGAAGATGAAATCTGGGCTTGTCCAAAGGGACCGTTATGCTCCCCGGTCTGGGAAGTTGCCAGGCAATGCATATCTCGCCTTTTTCATAGCTGAATTCAATGCCCCGGATAAAATCTTCCCAGCTTGGCTGGTTCTCATCGCCCGGATTGAAAGATGCATGTTCTGCGGCGATAAGAAAGCGGTATTTGTAACTTTCAAATTTTATTTTCTTAGCCATTTGCGATCTCGATTATTCTTTTGTTGGTGACTGGGCGTGAGTGTGGCCGCTCGCGTGACTCGCCGCGAATGCTCTCCGCCAGTTCCAGCAATTGCTCATAGGTCAACGGCCAGTTCTTCTCTGGCGGCGAAGTGAGGAAGGTGCCGATCCGCTGCAACTTGGCCGCCATGTAACGCATGGAAATGGTCATCTCCGGATAACTGCCATACATGCACCCGTCACATGCCCGTGTTACTTGTTCAACTTCGTCGCGCCATGCCTTGCTGCGATAGATTTTGGGAAAGTTACTTTCATAGGCCGGGTAACTGTTGCCCAGCCGGTGATCGCAACACGGCGCGAATTCGCCATTTGGCAGCAGCGCAAAATATAGGTTGGGAGTATCGCAAACATTGTCGTTATGGCTGCGCCAGGTGATCGGCTCGTCGCGCACGAATCGCATGATGTCGTCCAAGTACTGATCGCTGTCGAACAACAGGAATCCCTCCTTGCGCATCGCTCTGACACGCTCGATAACAGCATCAACTACCGGGAATTCTTCTTTCCTGAAGCGCAGGGTCTGATCAAAGGTACGAAATCCGCGCGGATGGGCATAGTCACTGACATGCACCGGTACCAGAGAGGTAAACCAGGATATCGCCGACCCGAACCGGACAACATCCTCAATGTCGCCCATATTCTGCGGCTGCAAGACACAGCCTAATGATGCAAAACTCCCCTCCTTGGGCAGGTATTTTGTAAACAGGGACATGGCCTTTAGTGCCTGATGCCAGGATTCGCTGAATTCTCCGTTGATCTTGTCCTGCATCGCTGGCTGCAAAGAATCCAGTGAGATCGAGATATCCTTGCCCCCCGCCTCCACGGCCCGTGCTATCTGCTCCTCGGATGCGAAGCCGTTAGTCTGCATACGCACATGCACACCCCGCGATTCAAAGGCATGGATAATCTCCGGCAGATCCTTGCGGGCAAAAGGCTCACCCCCGGTCAACAAAACAATGGCCACGCCCATCTTGGCAAAATTGTCTGCAATGCGCTTGATTTCATCAATGGTACACTCACGCACGTCCGAGTTCGCATAGATGATGTTGCACTGTTCACAGGTCAAATTGCAGCGTGCCGTGACATAAAACTGCACATACACCGGTGCATCCTGGAATAATGCCGCCTTAGCCAATGTTATTTTCGATAAACTGGAAAACATTTATTTCTTTCTAAAAAAAACCGCACGTATCGCGTAATTTGCCACAAAAGTCGTTCCATTCGTCAGCAGTTTTGCTCCGTATGGATTCATCCCGACAAATTCAACCAGCACCCACAACCCCCCCATGCCAATCGTGAACATCAAAGCATTTGATGCGAATGAAAGTTGCAAATCCATAGCGAGCCTGAATCTGCTATCCGTAAACACAAATTTCCGGATCAATATGACATTAACAACCGAACCCACACAAAACCCAGCCGCATTAGCCCAGTATACGGATAAGCCAAGCGCGACGAATGCTGCATAAATCGCAAAATCAATGCAGTAGCCACAAACGACTGCTAAAAAATAGCGGAATGGCGTTTTATATGTTGATGGTTTCAGCAACAAGATAGAGCGGCCGCCCCTTGATCTCTTCAAATATGCGTGCGATATATTCCCCGACCACCCCAATCAATAGTATCTGGATTCCGCTAAACAGGATGATAGACAGCAGAATCGCCGTTAAACCGGGAACCGGGATATCTGTAAACATCTTCAGATAAAACATGTATGCCCCCCCCCCAAGACCCGCAAGGATCGTCATGAAACCAATGCGTATTGCCATTGTTAGGGGCTTACTTGAAAACGACAACATCGCGTTGACCGCAAAAGCCAACATCTTCCTCAAAGGATATTTCGTCTCGCCCGCAAAACGTTCCGCACGGTCATATTCCAGCGGAGCGGATCTATATCCTAGCCAAGGCACCATGCCCCGCACAAAACGATGGCGCTCACGAAGTTGCTTGAACGCATCAACAACCTTGCGCGACATCAATCGAAAATCTCCGGTGTCGGGGGGAATATCGATCTCGCAAAAATAGTTCAGTATGCGGTAAAAAGCGGCGGCTGTTGCCTTTTTAAATAGCGTTTCACCCGCACGACTGCGGCGTTTTCCATACACCACGTCAAAGCCTGTCAATGCCATCCTGTACATATCCGCAATCAGCTCCGGCGGATCCTGCAGATCAGCATCAATGACTGCCACATAATCACCGGCAGCCAGGTCTATCCCGGCCGTGATCGCAATTTGATGGCCAAAATTCCGACTAAAAGACATCACTTTCACACCCATATCCTGTGCGGCGACACTCCGCAGATGAGCCAATGACAGATCCTTGGATCCGTCATCTACAAAAACCAATTCGACGCTGATCTCCTGTGCGAGACTGCCGCGTAATTTCTGCAGGCGCTCAACCGTTTCAGTGATTGATTCTTCCTCGTTGTATACAGGCACAACAATACTTAGCAGTTGTTTTTCCGGCACCATAAAAAATCCTAAATAAGTCGCAAATTAATGGGTCACGCGTTCAGCAATCAGGGCTAATTTTAGCGCAACCTATTTGCTCGAAATTCCAAGCATGGCGAACGATCGTTTCAAGGTCGCCATATTGCGGCGTCCATCCCAATGCCGAGTGCGCAAGTGTCGCATCCGCGACAAGAATAGCCGAATCACCGATACGGCGCTCCGCATAATTTATCGTCAGCGATTTCCCGGTGACATTTTCGACTGTCCTGATCACCTGGGTGACAGAAAATCCGTTGCCGTTACCCAGATTGAAATGTCCTGAAAGCTTCTTGTCCCTCAAGTAGTCCAGCGCGGCAATGTGCGCGTCACACAGATCCACGACGTGGACGTAATCCCGGATGCACGTCCCATCCGGGGTAGGATAATCAGTCCCAAAAACAGAAATGCTCTCGCGTCTGCCGGAAGCCACTTGCAGTAGGATAGGGATCAGGTGAGTCTCAGGCTCATGCCTCTCTCCGAGATCGCCATCCGGGTCGGCACCGGCAGCGTTGAAATAACGCAGGCAGACGGACTTCAATCCGTACGCATGATCATAATCCTCAAGTATCTGCTCAACCATCCATTTGCTGCGCCCATAGGGATTTATTGGCAGTTTTGGATGAGCTTCATCAATGGGCGTGTAAGCGGGCTCACCAAATATCGCCGCTGTCGAAGAAAATATAAACTGCTTAACCCCTGCCGCGATCATCTCATTCAGCAGAATCAGGGTATTGGAGAGGTTGTTCTGATAGTAGATATCGGGTTTTCTGACCGATTCCCCCACCTGGATACAGGAGGCAAAATGAATGACGGCATCGAAATTTTTTTCGCGGAACAGACGTCCCAGAAATATTCGATCCCCAATATCACCCTGCATGAAATCTCCGCCAAGTACTGCATCCCGATATCCCGTAGAGAGGTTGTCCAGAACGGTCACCGCGTGTCCGGCTGCCAGCAGCCGCTTCACCATGTGTGATCCAATATAGCCTGCGCCGCCGATTATCAGTATATTCATAGGAACCAAAAGTTTTGATGGACCGCCACCGTCATTAGTTTATCCACAGTGATGGACTCTTTAGGCTGCCTTGACAAAAGGCGCCCCTGAATCTGTACGGCGCTTCCTGAGAAAAGCGGTGACCGGCTTCTCTATTCTCAGGTGAAATGCCACTGAGCCCAGAAGGCACAAGGATAAAATGACACAGTAAAACAACATCGCGCCTGGAATCCCAAGCTTGTCCATCGGTGTCAACAAGGATAGTTTGCACACAAGACTCATTAACGGAAGGTGTATCAAATACAGCGCGTAAGACGAATCCCCCAGTAATTGCATCCGGCGCCCCCCAAATACGACCCTGCCCGCATCCTCCCCCCTAACGAGGCCAAAGATCATCAGGCAACTTGACAATCCGTACAATATTGTCGACCACTTTTCCAAGGAACCAATATCTGCCACCGTATCCAGAGCAACACACAGGAACATCACAGCGCCTGTATTAACATAAAACAAAGGCCTGCTTACGATTGTCTTTTTTGATGTGCAAGCCAACGATACAATCATTCCCATCGCAAAAAGCAGAATGTAATCTTGCGATAAAAACGAGAAGGGAAACGTATGGGACTGGACGACAGTGTAATTATACAATATTGCAACCGCAAAGATTATTGATAGCCATCGACTTAAAATCATAAATGCAAAGAAGAGATAAAAGAACATCTCGTACTGAAGCGTCCAAGCAACAGCAAGAACTGGCGCGCCGGTACCGCCGACCACAGCCTTGTTCTGGGGAACAAGGAGCAAAGATTTGACTATAACGAAAATATCATGCGGAACCGTATGTTGCAATGAAGCCGAAGCGATCGCCAGTAAAAATACCGGGAGAAAGATTATCCAATATGTAGGATATATACGGACAAGCCTTTTCTTTATATAGCCTGCCAACTTGCGGGGCTGGAAGATATCATTCCTGTGCGCACTCAGAATGATAAACCCGCTCAACACAAAGAAGAATTCGACGCCGGCGCTACCGAATGCAAATGGAACAGAAAACGCTTCAATGCCAAAGTAGTCCGTGTTTGCCATGTAAAGGCCGAGATGATACAGAACCACGAGTGTTGCCGCGATCGCTCTGCTCGCTTGCAGTGACCTGTACATACTGCACTCCTTGCTATACCTGAAACAGTTTATTCGCCGCGCCCTCGATCCGGCTGAATCCGAAAACTATCGGCGGGAGATAAACTTCGTGAGGTGCCTGCCATGCAATTTCTTTTTCCACTATATATCCATATGCAATAAGCTTGGCGGTTTACAAGTTCATGATGGTTGCGCTAAATTTACAGGGTTTAGTTCGGGGTGGCCAGAGCATATACAGTGGCAGTCGATTGCACCTGATTAACCCGATTTAGACCAGACAGTGCGGTTGATATAATCCGTATAGCTAAGTACAACTCGTAAAACCTGCTTGGAGACCGGGCCCGATTCATAGTCTTCCACTGCATGCATCACCCTGGCCTTCCTGTCATATTGATCGATAGTCACTCTCACCGCATCAAGCACGCGCTCTTTTTTAAGGCCGCTCATGATGAGCGTACCGACATCCATCCCTTCCGGACGCTCATGGGCATTTCGGATGGTGATCGCGGGCAGGTTAAGCAGGGAACATTCTTCCGTGATCGTGCCGCTATCCGACAATACGCACAACGCCTCCATCTGCAGCTTGATGTAATCGCAGAATCCGAATGGCTTGAGGAACTGGATATGCGGGTTGAGTTCTCCCAGCTCCAGCTCGTCCAGGCGCTTTCGGGTACGCGGGTGGGTGGAGACGATCACCGGACAGTCGTAAGTTTCCGCCAGCGCAGTGAGGGTTTCGACCAGATCCAGCAGATTCTGCGGTGTATCGACATTCTCCTCGCGGTGCACACTCACGATGAAGAACTTGCCGGGCTGCAGGTCCATGCGCTGTAACACGTCCGATTTCAGTATCTTCGGCATGTAATGATCCAGCACCTCGCGCATATGCGAACCTGTCTTGATGATGGTCTCGGGACGAAGTCCCTCGGCGATCAAGTAACGACGCGCATGCTCGGTCAACACCATATTGATGTCGCTCAGGTGATCCAGCACCTTTCGGTTCAGCTCTTCCGGTACGCGTTGATCGAAACAACGGTTACCGGCCTCCATATGGAATACCGGTATCTTGCGCCGCTTGGCGGCGATGACAGCCAGGCAGGAATTCGTGTCGCCGTAAAGCATGACAGCATCGGGCTTTTCTTTTTCCATGACCTCGTCTGACTTCTCGATAACACGGCCGATAGTTTGCGCGGCGTTCTCGCCCACCGCTTCCAGAAAATGATCCGGCTTGCGTATCCCCAGGTCATCGAAGAAAACCTGGTTCAGTTCATAGTCATAATTCTGCCCGGTATGCACCAGAACATGCCGTGTGTGGCGGTCGAACTCGGGAATCACCCGGCTCATTTTGATCAGTTCGGGTCGTGTCCCGACGATGGTCATGACTTTAAGCATTGAGCTCTTCCTTGATGAAATCAAGCTTCAACAGCAGCGCCTTGATCTGCTCGACATTCAAGCGTGCTGTGTTGTGCGAGGTGTAATCCTCCTGGTGCGAGATCTTTTCTTCACCCTCGCTGAAATATTGCGCGTAATTCAGATCGCGGTTGTCCGCCGGTATGCAGTAATAGTCGCCCATGTCTTTTGCTTTCGCCATCTCCTCGCGAGAGATCAGGGATTCATACAGTTTCTCCCCATGGCGTGTACCGATAACCCGAACGGGATTGTCTTTGGCGAATATCTCTTTCAGCGCCTGTGCCAGATCTTCGACTGTCGACGCAGGAGCCTTTTGCACAAACAGGTCGCCCTGCTTGCCGTGTTCAAAGGCATACAACACCAGGTCCACAGAGTCTTCCAGCGACATCAGGAAACGCGTCATGTTCGGGTCGGTGACGGTAAGCGGCTTGCCCTCTTTGAGTTGGGAAACGAACAAAGGGATGACCGAACCGCGTGATGCCATCACGTTGCCATAGCGCGTCGCGCACAATACGGTCTCACCCTCACGCTGCATACGCGCCTTGGCAACCATGAGTTTCTCCGCCATCGCTTTTGAAATACCCATCGCATTGATGGGGTACACCGCTTTGTCGGTGCTGAGCACGACCACGCGCTTCACGTCGTTGGCGGTCGCCGCGCTCATCACATTCTCGGTACCCATGACATTCGTGCGCACCGCTTCCATCGGATAGAATTCGCACGATGGGACCTGTTTCAATGCGGCCGCATGAAAGACATAATCCACGCCCTTCATGGCTTGGGCGATGCTGTCGTAATCACGCACATCGCCGATATAAAACTTCAGTTTCGGATTATTCATTGCGATGCGCATTTCTTCCTGCTTCTTCTCGTCGCGGCTGAAGATGCGAATCTCACGCACCGAGGTCGACAGAAAGCGCTTCAGAACCGTATTGCCAAAGGAGCCTGTGCCCCCGGTGATCATCAACACTTTGCCGTTAAACATATGCTCTAGCCCTCAGTCTTATTGGTAGGAATGCATGATCTTGATGAGTTCAGGCCACTCAGGTGCAACATAACCCGTCGCTTCGCGGAAGCGATCCGCGTTCAGGGATCTATCTATCTCCAGCAAATCATCCGGAATGATCTGTATGGATTTTCCGTATATCTTGGCCACCAGGCAAAGCAAGTCGTATTTCGAGATCGGCCTGGAAGCGACATGATACAACCCGGAAAGTTCTGTTCGCGGAATGATCACATCACGCACGAGTTGCGCCAGGACCACGGTCGGCAATCCAGAATAAATCGCCTTGCGGAACCCTTTGCATTGCCATTTCTGGGACAGGAACCAGCCTATCAGACTGCGCGCGCCCTGCAATTCATGGCCAATGATGGATGTACGCAGGGTGAGTGCATGCGGATAATCCACCTCACCCAGAAACTTCGATCTCCCGTAAAGATCTTTCGCATCAGATGGGTCGCTCTCGCGGTAGCCACCATGCTTGCCGGAAAAAACGCAATCCGTGCTCATGTGTACAAAACGCGCGCCGACCAGATCAGATAATCTGGACAGACGATGGGGCAGTAGCGAATTGATCGGGATCGCAAGCAACGGGTCGTCGGATTCCGCCAACTGCTTGACCAGACCGATACAGTTCACCACAACATCCGGGCGTATCTGGCTGAACAGCTTGATCAGGGCATCGTGATTCTCGACATCCACACCTGCCAGCAAATGTTCGGCGACACCGGGAGAGAAGAGCCGGGCAGCGCCGCCTGAGCGAACCGTCCCGAAAACCTCCCACCCTTCCTTTTCGCTCAAGACGCGAAGCATCGCATTCCCGAGCATGCCGCTCGCCCCCAATACCAGCACTTTCATTGGCGCACCTTTCCTTCCAATTTTCCGAGCCACCCGTTCAGGCGCTCCAGTAACATCTCGCGCTCAAAATTTTCCTTGAAATACTGCAAACCCCGTTCGCCCATTGCCTGTCTTTCTGCGTCCGTCATCCGGTACATTTCCAACACCGCATTGGCCAATGCATCCGAATCTTCCGCCTGCACGGCCAGACCGGCGCGGGATTCCTCAATAATGCGCGCCCCCTCGCCATCCAACGCAGCGACAATCGGCTTACCGCAAGCAAGGTAGGATTGTATCTTGGACGGGATCGTGAGCGCAAAGACCGGCTTCTGTTTAAGGGTGACTAGCATGGCATCAGCCATGGAAAAGTAACCTGGCATGGATTCTACAGGATGCTGTCCCTGCAGATGAACCACGTTGTGCAACCCCCTCACCGCAATCTGCTCCTTGACCCAAGGCAGCATACGGCCGTCGCCCAGGATCAGCCAATGGATATCGGCATGGGACTTGAGTTTCTCCGCGGCTGCCAGAATCACATCGAAATCCTGGGCCGCGCCTATATTGCCGGCAAACATCATCCGAAAACCCTGCGGCAGCGCAGCCCGCAAGTCCGATTCTTCCGGCAGGACAACCGGCTTGTACAATGCTTCCGCGCTATTCGGGAAATAGCGTACGCGCTCCCGCACACCCCCCAACTTCTCGACCGACGGAATGAAAGCGCGCGACTGCACCAGAATGAGGTCGCAACCGCGGTAGATCACCCGAACCATCCTCTCGACCAGTTTCAGTATCCAGGGAGCCCGGATCGCTCCCGTTGCCGACAGGCTTTCCGGCCACAGATCCTGCACCCAGAACACGACAGGGATCCTTCTTAATCTTTTAAGCAGCAAGGCGGGCAGGCAGACCGTGATCGGGGAAGGTTCATAGACAAAAATCACATCGTACTTTCCCGCACATCTAAATGGCGCAAGCAGGCAGGCAGACAGGGCGAAAGAAAGGTAGTTCAGCATCAGTCTCAGCCCGCCCCTGCCACGGGGCAGCATCGGTATCCGCAGCACTTTCATTCCGCAATAATCCTCCCGGGATCTTTTGAACAAACCGTAGCCCGGAAAAAAACGTCCCTCCGGATAATTCGGCTGCCCGGTCAGTATGGTCACCTGATGTCCGTGCTGATTCAACCCTTGGGCCAGATCATTGATACGGAAGGTTTCCGGCCAGAAATACTGGCTGATGATCAGGATCCGCAAGATCGGTTCCTCTTTGTCAAAGTGCAACTGAGATCGCATCTCATCCTTCGGCACCCGGGGGCAATGGCGTTAGCAAGCGCCTGTACAGCTCAAGCATCCGCTCCGCATTCCGCCCGCTGTCGAAGTTCTCTGCCGCCAGTCGCCGCGCGTTCTTCCCGAGACGGCTCAATTCGCCTCGATCATTTGCAAGACAGGCCACCGCATCCGCGATTGCCGAAGGATCCCTGGGCGCGATGCACAACCCCGTCTCACCATTGATGATGGTGTCCGGTTCCGGGTCGGCTGCCGCAACCAGGGAAGGCACACCGTGAAATGCCGCCTCGAACACCGGCCGGCCCGCCGCATCCAGATGCGAGGGGAAGCAGAGTAGATCGATATCCCGGTAGAACGCGTGCACATCGCCGACAAAACCCAGTAACTTGACCGTGTCTTCCAGCTCGTTCTGCCGGATGAATCGCTCGAGATCGGCACGTACGTCATGAGCCAGGCCCATCCATCCCATGCACCATTTCATAACCCCCCTCAAGTTCCGCGGGTTTTCACCCGCCAGCAGGAACTCGACGGCCAACCCGCGGTCGCGACACATCCTCGCCGCCTCTGCAAACTCATAAACACCCTTCATGCGCAACAGCCCGCCGACCATGGCGACACGCATCGGTCGTCCTTCGGGACGATCATCTTCCCTGCCATCGTTTCCCGGGGGGCTTATTCCGTTATGAATCACCACGGCGCCTATCTGTTCAGGCAGTGTCCGCGCCACGGTTCGGTCGATCGCAATGACGGCCTGCACTCTGCCCAGCATGCGGTTGACCCGGTCGGTGATAAAGCCGCTGCCGGGCATGCACTGCAAAGAGCGGACATGAACGACCAGGGGCAGTTTGAGGATACGCTGCGCATACAGCGCAACGGGGAGCAAGGTGATCTCGTTGGCATGTATCAGGTCGAATCCACCGTGCCTGCGCACACGCAAAAGCGTGAGCAATGTCGGCAGCCACAACAACAGTTCCCGCAACAGAACCAGCCAGCGCCTACCCCGGTAATAGCCAAAGCGTGTGTTATCCCACTGGGAAAGTCCCCGGCACTCGATGACTTCCATCCCTGCCCTGCGAAACTGGTCAGCCGCCTGACCGGACGGACAAACCACCGTCGCATTTACGACCTGTTCCGGAAAGCCACGGAACAATTCGACCAGACTTTTGGACGCGCCACCGTAGGCTGCTGCCGGATGCAGGTACAGTACATGCAAAGGCTGACGTATCTCACCCATATGCTTTTTGCCCTTTTCGGCTACTGCACAGGGCTGGCGCGATCAATTCCCCGGCATAATGACATGCGCCGACCACTGTGATGATTTTCACCGCGCTCCCCTGTTCTGACTGCGACTCAATGGATTTTGACATCAAATCGCTTGAGCCACTCGCCAAAGTTGACCATCCGCCAGATAAGATAGTTAAAAGGCCGCTCCCCGCTGATCATCTGTTCCAGTACTTTCCTTGCGGATGGCCGCAGCACGCCGCCGGCGATATCGATAGCGGCTTCCAGCCTGTCGCGAAACTCTTGCTTGCCGCTCTCCCGTACCCAGACCTCCTCCGCCGTGACAAAACCAAGCTTGTCCATTCGATCGCGGATGGCGTCCGGCAATACACCGCTCATGCCTGTGCGCAATACCTTCTTCGTCACACCTTCGGCAAGCTTGTACTCGTCCGGCAGGCCGAGCACGAATTCGACCAGACGGTAATCCAGGAAGGGGACCCTGGACTCTATGGAGTGTGCCATTGAATCCCGGTCTTCCCAGTGCAACAACATCTGCAAAGTGGAACTGGTCAACTGCACACGGGAGAATCCCTGAACGGACGCCCCCTTGATCTCGTCAAGCGAACCAAAAGGATTCTCCGGCCTGCACCCCAGCATCCCGGCATCCAGCCACTCCGGGGTGCGATGGGTCATTCCCTGCGAGCGTTTCAGCAAGTCCCGCACCGAGTCCGGGAATATCCCATTGGCAAGATACTTCGCTGCCGTCATCGGTGAATACCCGTGTAACCGGTGCATCGCCCTCACCTCGCGCAACAATGACAGCCAGTGCATGGAACGGAACAATTCAGTCAAGCGTGGGGAGAAGAAACCGTGATATCCCGCCAGGTGTTCGTCGGCGCCCTGACCATCCAGCATGACCTTGACTCCGTTTTCCGCCGCCAGGCGAAAAACATTCCACTGTGCAAAGATACTGGTCGAACCAAAGGGTTCATCCTGATGCCAGGTTATCTGTTCGGATTCCTCAAACAACCGATCCAGGGAGGGATAGACGTAATGTGCGTCGACCCCGGTTTTCAGCACCACTTCATCTATCCATTTCCGCTCATCAAAACGCGCCACCTCCGAGCAAGCCGAAAAAGTCTTCTGCAGGGAATGCGCGCCCTGCTGCTGCAACAGATCGTTCATCACGCACACGATGGATGAGGAATCCAGGCCACCGGACAGACACGACCCGACAGGCACATCTGCGCGCAGCCTCAGCGAAACGGCATCGGTAAACAATCGCCTGAATTCGACCGCGGCCTCTTCAAACGACCCGGTGAAATCCCGCGCGACAAGCTGATACCAGGCAGTGCTTGGCAATCTCCCGTCGGCCAGCGATTCGCCGGGCCACGCACCCACGTTGATCGTCACACTATGCCCCGGCCTCAATTGATACACCCCAGAAAACAATGTCTCATCGGTGTGATCGATGGTGCCCCAAACCAGAAAATCATAGGCACGCTGACCATTGACACGTGCCTGCCATCCCGGCAAGCCGCAAAACTGCTTGATCTCCGAGGCAAAGGCCAGTTGATTATCCGGGTTCACCCAGTAATAGAACGGCTTCACACCGAAGCGGTCGCGCGCCATGAAGAGCACATCCCTTTCACGGTCATAGACCGCAAATGCCCACATGCCATTGAAGCGATGCAGACACTGCTCGCCCCATGCCGCATAGGCCGCAAGAATGACCTCGGTATCGGAGTGCGACTGGAATCGGTAGCCCAATGCCTCCAGCTCCACCCGCAGTTCGGGATGGTTATAGACCTCGCCGTTATAGGTGATCCAGTAGCGCTCGGTCGGGTCACACATGGGCTGGTGCCCCAGCGGGGAAAGATCGACGACGGACAACCGGCGATGGCCCAGTGCCAAACGGCCCGAGACAGCCTGCTCCCCCTCGATCCGCCCGTGCGGGGACCAGGGAACGTTTTCCGCCATGGACGCCGCCGGCGTATCGGATCCGGCCAGACAGCGAAAACCATCCTCTGTAAAGATCACGTAACCCTCGTCATCCGGGCCGCGATGACGAATCGCGTTGTTCATCGACAGCAACTGGGCTGGCACAACGGAAGTACTGGTCAACAATCCGGCTATTCCACACATACTTCCTATTCCCCCAGCAAACGCCGTACTTCGCACAGCAACACTTCGCCACTATGCTCGAAACTCAACTCTCTGGCCGCACGATGTGCATTCTCCTTGAAACGGATCACATCTTCAGTCGTGAGCGCGTTAAGCTTCCCGGCCAATGCACCGGGCTCGAAGGAATCGGCCACCACGCCCAGCTTGTAATGTTCAACCAACGAGGCCATTTCCCGCGTCGGGCCGATAGCCACTCCCAGGCGTGCTTGCACAAACTCAAAAAACTTATTGGGCAGTGCATGCGTGTAATTGAAGTTCACCGGCGGCAATATGAAAACCCCGATATCGTATTGGTTGCACACCCTGGGAATATCCGGCATCGCGACGGGTGCAACGAATTTTATCCGGCTGTCGCCGGCGGCCAGCTTCACCAGCTGGTCAAGGTAGTCCTGCCGGGCAGAGATCAGCATGAAATCCAGAGTGAAGCGCGCATCCAGAAACCGCATCATCTCGATCATCTTCTCCGGATGTCTTGATGGCATTGCGACGCCGTGGTGGATCAAACGCACCCGTCCAGCTTCGGGCGTCACAGGACGCAAATCCTGTTCCATGGGCGCGTTCATCACCACCTTGGGCGTCACCCCATAGACCCTCGCATACTCGTCCGCGATCCCCTGGCATACGGTCAGCATCCCTGCGGCACGCGGCAAATAAGTACGGCACAGATAATCCTTGTATGGCTGCATGATCATGCGCCAGACCCGACTCTCTTCGAATTCACGCGGGGAATATTCATGTGCGTCCATCAGCACCGGGGCCGACCCCGCCAGACGCAAGGCGACCGGCAACGCATCGATATCATTGGCCAGCACCAGATCAAACCGGCGACCGGTCAGCGACTGCAGCGCCGCACGAACGGTTTCACGACGCCAATAGGCCTTTTCAAACATCCCCATCTTCAGCAATGCAGCATCCAGCAACTTGGTCGCCAACCTTCTGGGGGGAGCATCCAGAAAAACCGAGGATACGCCATCCAGCGACTCTTGGCCGGTTCCAGCCACAGTGATATCGTAGTGCCTGGCCAGTATTTTCGCCTGCCGGCTGACCCGGGGGTCGCGCGCAATATCCGAAAAGGAAATGATCAGAATGGTCTTCATTGCACCACCAGGGATCGATACACGGCACTCAACTGCTCAACCACCGCACGACGCGAAAACCGCTTTTCAAAGTCCTCACGTATCGCGGCAGGGGAAAAGCTAGACCAGTTTTCTTCCATCCACTGCATCGTACTGGCAAGCGCATCAACATCGCCGACATCCACCATGCGGCCATTACTTTCATTCACGATAGACTCCGGCCCGCCGCACCGGGTGGCGATAACCGGCTTTCCCGATGCAATCGCTTCCGCATATACGATCCCAAACGTTTCATGCCTGGAAGGCATCACATACACATGGCAATCGCGAAACAAAGCGGGTGCCTCCTCGCGGCTGACAGCTCCTATCCAGCGAACACGGTCAGCCACCCCCAATTGCCTTGCAAGCTCCTCATATTCCTTACGCATCGGGCCCGCGCCGCCGATACGAAATTCAAAGCGGGCTGCCGGGGGATCCCATACAGCGATCGCTTTGATCAGATGATCGATCCCCTTCAGTTCGGTTATGGCACACAAGGTAAGGAATGCGAATTTTTCACCCGACGGGTTGCCGGGAACAAAACGCCTTTCATCTACCAGATTGGGAATCACCATCGGATGCGGCAAATCAAATGACGCGATGCTCGCAGCCAGGGGCGGACTAACGGCAATCCTTGCCGCCGCGTGATTGAATGCCCCGACGATCTCCCCTCTTGGTCTTCCCGTAGCATCCAGCAGTGATGGAAACGGGAACGGCCCCATATGCTCTGTCAATATAAATGGCACCCCGATTTCCCGGGCCAATATTCGCGCAACATGACCAGCCGGATAACTGACGTGAGCGTGAATCAGGTCTAACTTGCCAAATCTGGCGGCGGCAAGCCGGCAGTTGCGACGATTGACTTCGATCAGCCTCCGCATTCCGCCCCAGGCCAATCTGCCGGACCAATTCAAGCAGGGATTGAATACCTCCCACACGCCATCGCGCTCCCTGACCTGATCATGCTTTTGCGCCAATCTCCACTTTAGCGACGCTATGGCACGACGAGGCTGACGAACAGGGACGCTCCCGTCGTCAAACCCCCAGGTACTGACAATCATCCTGATATCCGGGCATAAAGAGGCAATCGCATCAGCTTGTTCTTTGATGAAAATTCCGGAAAACGGCAGTGTCAGACTGGGATACCAGGACGGAATAACCAATACGTTCATACTGCCCTGCCGGATGCATCGGCTTTACCCTGTTTTTTATAAAGCACAAACGTTCCACTGTCGGGATCTCTCCGCTTGGAGATACTGTCGAGCGCAAGCAACAGTTTTGAGAACATCCCCGTCAACCTGTCGCTTCTAAACAGGAACTTTACAAGCACTGCCCATACCAGTTGCTTGAGTTTGAAGGCCGATTTTGAATTGGCCTGGATGGGGGAATTCAACAGCCAGGAAGCCCCCGGCAAAACGAAGCGCTTGCTTAACCCGTTATTCTGCATGAGGTTGTCCACCATGCTGCTGGCTCTCGGGATGCTGTTACCTGTGAACTTGTCATATTCGATCGACATAAAGGGAGAATACCCCTTGTTGAGCAGAGGTTCATACAGGATAAAGTACCCCCCCTCCTTGACACTGTGCGCACAAAAAGTGAGCGCGTGCAGATAATCCTCGATATCCGTCAGATGCAAAAGCACCATTATCGCCGTCACCAGATCATATTGGCTGTTGCCGGAGTTGACATCTATGGTCTTCAGATCCGCCTCGATGGTGCTTATGTCCGGAAACTTTCCCTTTACCTGCGCTAAAGCCGAGGCGGACATGTCCAGCGCCGTAACACGAATGTCCACCCCGGCTTTCCGGAAGTACTCCCCCTGTAATGCAGTCCAGTAGCCAGTCCCGACACCGACTTCCAATATCGCACAAGCCTTTTTACTATCGGTGGCCCTATCCAGAACCGTCAGGAAAGAAGCGCTCTCGCTGTAATATTTCAGCTTGTTGAATTCCTCGGACAACGTGGGCCAGCCAACGGCCCTCAGCGTGCCAGAATAGTTCTCATGAATATCCACCCAATATGACGAATTGTTATATTTATCCTGAAACATGATATTCATCCCTTTCCGGACGATGAGACATCGCTTGCAACCACAATCCCGACATCCAGACCATAATAAAGGCTCATAAAAAGTTCTCCTTCGCTTTAAATTGATTCAGCAGCCCGGGCTGCGCAACGCAGGCTGTCTGGGCCAACGACAAGGCACTCTGAAAATGACGGTAAAACTCGCCATAAAACAAAATAATCACCGTATTGTAGCAGTCATCAAACGTCGCGTACCAATGCGCGATAAGTCCCGGATGAGAAAACGTTCGTTTCAAAGAAATAGGCTTGCGTGCCAAGCCAAATGCAAAGTATTCTTAAACAGCCAAGGTTTGCATAAAAAACCGGGAGCTGAAAGGAGATGAATATGGCGATTGTGAATATAAAGGCATCGGCATCGATCGCTGCGGTCCTCGGCGTTCTGCCGGCTGCAGCTGTGGTGTGCATGTTCTTCCTGTCACAGTTTGTCGCCGACCTGACCGGATTTGACCTGCTGGCCCGGCTGGGAAACGTGAGCGAGATGTCGTTGCACAAACAGCAATTCATAGATCTGCTGATCGCTGCCGGTGTCTTCGTCCAGATAGCCATGCTGATGGTTATCGTATGGCGCCAGCACCGGCCGCGAGTGCTACTCACATTGATCCTGACCGTTCCGATATATCTCGCGTTGCATCAGGTGGTGCAGGCGACCTACATTGCCCGTCCGACTTCGATTCCAGCAGCACTGAACCGTATTCTGGTCACTGAGAACGTGCCACCACCGGCACTGGCTCCAGAAAAAAAAGCTTTGATCCGAAACTTTGATGACTTCTTTCAGGCTGTAGATTTCGAATACCAGTCTTTCGCCAAGAACTACAGCGGAGAATGGGGAGTCGATGACAGAGAGGTACTTCGCGGCTTATACTACATGACGAGCGTTGCCGCCCTGTTACCATTTGGTGACGCAAAAGCAGTGGATTACGCTGGTTGTGTCCTGACCAAGGCGAAGACTGTGAACAGCGACATAACGGTTGCCGATTTCAACATCCGCACTTATCTCGATAGTCCTTTCGGCTGCTGTTCTGACTATGCCCTGCTTCTGAATGCTTTGTTGCGACGAGCCAAGATCAATTCGCGAGTCGTTACCCTTCCGGATCATGTTGCGGTAGAGATTTCAACCGCCAGCGGGCCATGGACTCTGGATGCCACCTACCACATCGCTTTCTCGCGCAGTTTTGGGGAGGTATTGCCAGGCAACCGGCTCGTGAACATTGTGAAATTCAATCACCCGGGACTTGATGCTTCCAACCAAATATTCTATCGACCTCATGTTCATTGGCAGCGCATAACACTCATGCTTGCCGCCAACAGGGTTGATCCAATTGCGACAGGCACCTTTGATACCGTACCCGGATATGAGAATGTGAGCTTCGCTTACGGTCTTTGAGCATCAATATTCGGACTACCCGGGGCGGCTTAACAACAGGCTGATCTGTCTCAATGCTATACGACCAACATTTGATTATAACCACCCTTGCCAGCCTCTTGAATACAAACAAGCGGGTTGTTCTCAAGGGAAACTTGAATTGAATTCTGTCGTATTACACACTAGTTCTTAAACTGACAGAGCCTTCCCTATGTTTCATATGTGGATGAGGTCACCGCTTAATCAAAACACGCATCACATTTCTGATATTTATCAGGTATCGCAGCAATATTCGTTTTAACATAACGAACGGAAACTCAATAAGAATGAATGATGACAACATGGTGACCAACTGAAATAAATCTTTGATGGAGCTTGAGCGCCAATTCTTCATTGACAATAAAAACGCTTTTTTTGCTGCAGAACGATAAAATCCTCGTCGCCAAAAACTGATGAATATTTTTGCATAAGCCACACTTAAAGAATTATTTGAGGCCGTGGTTATTTCCTGACTGGACAAATTCCCAACAAAGTAATCAAGCAGAACGTTGCATTCTGCCAGCGAAATGTCTTTCATGGTATTTGAACCTTGCGCTTCATGCTGGCGGCCCATAACCAGTACTTCAGGGATATGAACAAAGTGAAATTTCTCAGCCATCCTGAACCATAGATCGAAATCTTGTGTAGCACGCAACTTTTCATCAAAAGACCCGCACTCAACGAACGCCTCTCTAGGAATCAATAAGGTACAGCCATGCACCGCATCACCAATAGTAAGAGAATACCTGAATTTTTCCGGGGAAACATTCGTGAGACGCATCTCAATGAAGCTATCCGGGTTATGCGAGAATGATACAAAATCACTATAAAGAATGGTTCTTGCATCATCCATCACGGACAATGCCTGAACTTGGGTCTCAATTTTGTTCGGATAGTACAGATCATCGTGGCTCAACCAGGCAAAATAGTCGCCAGTCATCTCGGTGATCGCACGGTTCAAGGCAGAAGCCACGCCGCCGTTCTCCTTGTAAAAATAGCGTAGCTTGTCTCCGTAGGACAGGGCAATGGACTCGGTGGCACCCTCATCCCGTGAGCCGTCATTTACAACCACGATTTCGATATTCGGGTAGGTCTGCGCCAATGCACTGTCTATCGCCTCGCGCAGATAATCTGATCCGTTATATACCGGAATGACGATAGAAACCTTTGGATTGAGACTCACTTTACCGACCTGTTCAGTGCAGCCTTCACTGTTTTCCTTAACCCTTCTTCTATCCGATATTTCGGCTGGTAGCCCAACAAGCGGTGCGCCTTGCTGATATCCGCACAAGAATGGCGTACATCACCCGCCCGAAAGTCGCGGTAATCAGGCTGCATGTCTGCCACGTGAGGGTAAGAGTCTTTTATATCTTCCCGTAAATACTCGTAAAGCCGGTTCAGCGTAGTTTGATCCCCCACGGCCACGTTATAAACCTGATTGGCTGCTTCCGGACTATCTGCCGTAGCCGCAAGGAGATTTATTTGCACCGCATTATCCACATAACAAAAATCCCGGCTGGTTTCGCCGTCGCCATTGATAAAAACCTGCTCACCATTGACCAGAGCCGCGATCCATTTTGGGATAACCGCCGCATAAGCCCCTCCAGGCGATTGCCGATTGCCGAACACATTGAAATAACGCAAGCCTATCGACTTAAAATCATAAGTGCGGGCAAACACCTCGGCATAGAGTTCGTTTACTAGCTTGGTAACCGCATAGGGTGAGAGCGGATTGCCGATATTCTCTTCCACTTTGGGTAGCGCGGGATGGTCGCCGTAAGTCGAACTGGAAGCGGCATAAACGAACCGCTTTACCGACGCATCGCGGGCCGCCACCAACATATTGAGGAAACCGTCTATGTTCGTGGCATTCGTATTAATCGGATTTGCAATAGAGCGCGGGACTGAACCCAGTGCCGCCTGATGTAAAACATAGTCCACATTCCGGCAGGCCCGCTGACAATCCTCCAGTTTGCAAATATCTCCCTCGATAAAATCGAACCGGGCCCACTGCTCCTGATCGACCAGATTGCGAACTTCTTCCAGATTATGCCGAAACCCCGTAGCGAAGTTGTCCAGGCCGATCACATGCTGATCCAGCTTGAGCAACGTTTCCAACAGATTACTACCGATAAAACCGGCCACGCCGGTAATTAGCCAGGTTCTGGGTTCTGCCCGCAGGCGCGGGATTAATATATCTTCGTAATGTATCAATTTCGTGTCCTTCGTAATTTTCGTGGATCAGTCCCCGTATTCACGGATTATTCATTATTGTTGATTTTCGCAAGGTCTCGCACTAAGTTTTTCACTGTGCCAGCAACCACCCGGCTATCGACTTCACATTGAACCAGTCTTGTATTATCCCGGGTGAACCCTTCGACAACACCATCTTGATCCGTGAATACCCGCATGATCCGGTCAGCCAGCGCGGACGTGTCACGGGGCGGGATACTGTAACCATTCTTGCCGTCCACGACCCACTCCCCGATTTGAGGAATATCGCCCATTATCACCGGTACGCCACATGCCATTGCCTCCAGCATGCAGTTGGGCAGGGAATCATTTGATGATATAGAAACCATCACATCGGCAGCCTGATAATAAACAGGCATGCTATCCCAAGGTACATGCCCTACCCTCATCACATTTGCAGCAATACCCAATTCTTCGGCGCGTTTCAAGTGGACATCCCACTCCTTACCCGCAGTCTCATGAACCAGAAAAAGAAACCGCGTACCGGGAAACTTCTCAACAACATCAACGGCGGCCTCAATGATAATGTCGCTATTAAGGTAACCGCCCAATCCGCGCGGACAGAATACTATCCTGCCCTCCCCCTGCAACCCCAATTGTTCACGGACTTCAAACCTGTCTTTGCAAGGCTTGAACATTTGCAGATCGACACCGGGATAGCGGATCAATCTCACTTTTTCCTCAGCCACACCATATTCCAGACATGCCTGCAAAGCTGTGCGTGAGTTGACCGTTATCGCATCAGCTCTCCTTGCGCCATGCTGCACGATCTTTTTCTTGAATGCCCGCTCAATTCCCGTCCACTTTGCCCACCACGTCACATCCCCGTTCCAGAAGGTAACTGCCATGGGGATTTTGTTCAGCCAAAAGTAGGACAAATAACACGGGTACATCAGCGTTTGCAAAAATATCACGTCCGGCTTGAACTCATTGATGTAGCGTCGAACGAGAAAAATATCCCTCAACAAGATACTACATTCAATAAGTGATACCCCGCCAAATAAACGCAATACCACGTAAAGCGGCAACGCAACCATGCCCCGCATAATCTTGATTAACGGGTGGCTTTTCTTTTGATGAAGCACTTCGGTAAGATAAAAGTTCTCAGCGTTCTCGAAGTCATATTGAAATGTCGACACGACGCCCACCTCGAATGACGGATCACCACAAAAAATCCCGATGCGGCGGCGCGCATGAATGGAGTCGCCCCATGCAAAAAACAGCACCCTGACCTTTTCCGCAGATTCCTGTTTCATTTACTCCGCCACCCCGTGCTGCTGATCCAGCACCTCACGGCACCACAACTCCGTCATCATCAACAGCCATGGCTGGGGCCAGGCACTTTTCCCCGCCAGAAAATCCTCCTTCAACCGGCTTACCTCCACCTCATCAAAAAAACCGCGTTTCTTCACAGTCGTCGGCGACATGGCATCTTCAAATACATCACGAAGCGGCCCCTTCATCCACACTTCAAATGGCATGCCGAATCCGCGTTTAGGCTGCTTATCCATACCCGGCGGCAGCAGCCCCATGCCTATATCCACCAGGATCTTCTTCGTTCCGGTATCGCGATAGCTGGCGGTCTCGGGATTTTTTACGCCTTCCAAAGTGCCCAACTTTGCCGTGCGTGGCAACGAAAGCGCCAGGTCAGCCAGCAATGGATCGAGGAACGGCACCCTCACTTCCAGCGAATGTGCCATGGATACCGCGTCGATATCACGCAACAACTGGTTCTGTGTATATCCTCTCATGCAGAGCGCAGACACCCTTTCCAGTGGAGGGGCTGCTGGCATCTCATCGGCCAGATCGATGTCCAGACCTGGATCGCGGCCAGCCGCCACAACCTCACGGATCGCGGGGGCAAGAAACCGGGCACCGCCGATCACACCAAATATCTGATGGATGCGGGCGTAACGAGATACAAAACCATGTGCACCGCGAACCCTGTCCAGCCGCCCGCCCAAACGACCAAACATCAGCGGGTCAAATACAGGCAAACGCGCCAAAGAAGAAAGCAGGCTACCCACCCGTGATTTCACCGGGCTACGCAACTCGCGCTCTGCATCGGCGACCATGGTGATGAACCACGGATAGCCCGCAAAAAGTTCGTCCCCTCCCGTACCTGAGATCGCGACGGTTACCGCCTGGCGCGCTGCCAAAGACACAAAGTAGGAATTGACCCCGTCCACCGACGGCTGATCCAGCGCCCCCGCGATATGCTGGATACGATCCCGCACCTGCTGACCTGTTACCACCACACGCGCATGATCGGTGCCGATGAAGCGAGCCGTTTTCTCAGCGTCCCCCGATTCGTCCATGGCAGCGCCTTCCGCCCCGAATCCGACGGAAAACGTCTTGATACGATGGCTGCTGTTGCGCGCCATGAGTGCAACCAACAGCGAGGAATCCACCCCCCCGCTCAAGAATGCCCCCAGTTGGACATCACTCACCATCTGAAGCCGCACACTCTCCTCCAGGCTGTCGCGCACCAGGGTGACCAGCTCGTCGTAAGGCAGCTCGGCCACCTCTGCGCGGCGCCCCACATCCAGCCGCCAGAATTGCTCGATTCGCTCGCGACCATTCTCCAGGATGAGGCGATGCCCAGGCAGCAGCATCTTCACGCCCCTGATCATGGTGCGTGGCTGCGTCACCGAACCGAAGGTGAGCAGCAAGCGCAGCGCCTCCGGATCCACCTTACGCTCAACCAGACCGCTCGCCAAAATTGACTTCAACTCGGAAGCAAATAAAAAATTGTTGCCGGTATTGCAATAGAGCAAGGGCTTGATGCCCATCTGGTCGCGCGCCAGCAACAGCCTTTCACGCCCTGCCCCCTTGCGCTTGTCATAGATGGCCAGCGCAAACATGCCGCGCATGCGAAGCAGGAAGTCATCGCCGTATTCCTCATACATGTGCAGCACGACTTCGCTATCCGAGTGTGACTCGAAGCGATGCCCCATACCTTCCAATATGGCGCGCTCTTCCCTGAAATTATAGGTTTCGCCGTTGTAGACGATCCAGACAGAACCGTCATGGCTGTGCATCGGCTGATGCCCTGCGGGCGTGACGTCTAAGACAGCGAGCCGCGCCATCCCCAATGCGATGCCCTCGTCACGGTAGATCCCGCTATCATCGGGGCCGCGATGATGCATGGCCGCGACCATGTTCGAAACGCTCTCAGGTGGGGCGTGCCCATAGATACCAGCAATGCCGCACATCAGCCAAGTCCGGGTACAACTTCTGCCTGATTAACAGCTTCCGCACCTTTAATCTGCTTTCGCGCACGCGCCTCAACGCCATTTCCCGCATAGTATGCTTCGATGTTTTCCATGCCACACTTAATCAAATGATCACGTATTTCATCGGTGCTGCGTAGATGCTTGTAATAGTCGGTCAATGTATCGTGCATATCCAGGGTCGCCCAGATCTTCAGCAATTTAGGCCCGAGTTGAGGATAGGCGTCGTGGTAATCAACTAACGGTGAAAGCCAAATAAACTTCTGGCGAATTCGACCAAAACCGCGAATGCCACGACAGGACCATAACAATTTGTGGAAAGGCCACAACACTGCAGCGAGCGCAGAGCAGAAAGGCAAAGCAACTTTACCAGGCAATCTCAACAGCAAAGAACGTAACAGGCGGCGGGATAACGTTGATGCATAACCATAAGTATAGTGGTCTATGACCAGCAATCCGCCCGGCTTTACCTGTTTGCACAAAGCATCCATGGTTTGCTCTGGATTGGGTGTGTGCTGGATAACACCGATGCAGATGACAACATCAAACTGCTCAGGTGCAAAAGGAAGCGCCAGTATGCTCGCCTGGCTGACGGAATAATTCGGAAATGAGCTACAGTTCTTATAATTCGCCTCCACTGCCGTGGATAGATCCACCGCATTAAGATGAGCGCCGGCCTCAAGCAATATCTCGCTGAAACGCCCGGCGCCACACCCTGCCTCAAGCACTTTCTTACCTTTAACTACATCCAGTGAGCCGCCCAATAGTCGTGTTAAGCGATCCCTGGAAATTGTTAGCCCGGTGTGTGAATCAAGCTGTGTGGTGCGATAAAGATTCCATTGCAGGCCAAAAGATGAGGCGTAATTCTCAAGCGCGACAAAACGAGGTATGCCACCTTTAATCGGAAAGGAACAACCAGATGAGCATCGATATTCCGCTTCTGCAGGTCGATACTCAAGCAAAGTGCGGTGTTTAGGACATATTTGTATTACGGTTGACATCATTTAACTTATCCCTGAATCAATCACTTTTTGGACAAAAGTATATAGATTGATTGGCCGCGCAGCCACGATATAGATTCTTTGCCTAATAACACGCACACTCTGAAAAAAACGGAAAGCACCCGGCTAACAATTGATCGCGTCACTTTCATCAATAACGAATTACCAGAGAAAGTCGCTTCAAACCAATAGTTGGAGTAGTACCAGTGCTGCTGAACCAAGAGAGGCTCATAGGCAAACCGCTCAACCTTATACCCGCACTTTTCTGCCAACACTTCAAAAGTCTGCAAGCTCCAAAGCGTTGCATGATGCGGCGGCATATTACTAACGCACGGATTGATATATCTCACTGGGCCACCCATGTTTGGAACACTGATACCAACCTTGCCATCAATCCCAACCCATGAAAACATCTCACGAATAAAATTAACAGTATCTGGCACATGCTCCAATACATGAAAAGAAAAAGCAATGTCACACTTCCCTTTCAACTGTTCAGCCTTGCGATCTCCGATACCAAATACACTAAAACCCTTACTTCGTGCCAAACCTAACGCATGTTCATTGTATTCTGTCCCATAGACATTTTCGACGACGGATTTCAGTTTTTCGAGAAAATTTCCCGGGCCACAACCAATTTCAATTACGGACCCACAACCACTCGCGTCTTTAATCGCCTCGCCAAATTCCCATTTTTCCTTAGAGTATGCATAGACATTTTCATATTTAAGTAAATCAACATAAAAGTTGGATGTACCAATTATTTGCGGGAGATATATTCCCAAATTGCACACTGGACAAACATACAACTGCGTATATTCGCTCTGCCGTTTATGCTCCTCAATCGTGGCGCTGGAAAATACAACCGGCTTCCATAGCGCCAGCAATTCTTCCAGAGAGAACTTACGACCGCTGGCACCCAGTGCGCTACCACAAATCGGGCAACAGTGATGCGCATCGGTTGCACCTGTATCAAGACTCATCAACCACACTCCCCAAAAATTTTACAAAGTTATCACGAATTATATCTTGGTCGAAATCCAGGCATGCCCGTTCTCTGGCATTTCGGCTAAGTCTAGATCTCAAGTCACTATCCTCAATCATGCGCGCCAAAGAGTCAAACAATTGGTTCACGTCATCTTTATCAACCACCAAGCCGCACTCATACTGCTTGAAATACCAGCACACAAAGGAATCTGCAGGCGCATGAACTAAAACAGGTCTGGCGACCGATAGATACTCGCCCATTTTACCCGGTGAAGCCGTCTTTAATACTTCAGGGATCGTGGTTTTAAAGGCCAGAGGCAAGAACAGTATTGTAGACTGCCTTAACATCCCGGGTACTTCAGACTGGTCAATACAACCGTGATGAATGATCATTGAACCGGAAATACCTTGCTGTTGCAATTCTGATTCCGATTGGGCAACAAAAAGATGCAGCTTGATATCCGATCTATTGGTTCTTTTTATCGCAGCTACCAGGTTTTGAAAAGCATCATAGTGAGCATGATAGATGCCACCGGCATAAACGATATTGATATCATCCACATTGAAATACCTGTCAACCTGATCCAGTTCATTCAGGTCTGGTATTGGGCAGGGGTTATGACTAATGAAGCTTTCTACCCCATAGCGTTTGAAATATTCTTTTTTTGTACCTTCATTCGTTACGATTATCTTGCTTGCATGCTTCACCATGATCGGCTCTAGCCATGTTGACAGTTTCCTGTACACCCCGGTCCACTGATATGCATAATCATCGAACAGGTACAAAACCAGCGGGATACCCAACCATTTACTTGCCAGATACGCAGCAGGCAAATCATTGAAATCAGCCGTGCAAGCCACGATAGCTTCGCAACCCTCTTTTTCTGCTATCTTTTTTATCTGTCTTGCCCGGCTGAATATCGTCAGAAATGCATTGATAGGAACATTCAAGAGTGATGCGTTAAAAAATAATGGCAAAGATATCCGGCGAGAGGATTTGAGATGGAAATATTTCCCGGGCAGTCTCGACTTATCCCCGACAAACGCATGATCATCTACCGAAAGCAGACAATATTCGTCCCCATTGATCCCCTGCAGCAGTCTATATAACATTGTCGCCAGAACCGATTGTGTCGGGGGCAGGTTTAGCGCAACAAGGGCAAATTTCATCAATAAACTCGTTAGTTAAAAATTGATTGTTCGGCTTATTTAAGCTCTAAACATTCAGCAGTACTCTATTATTCAGGCGGACAAGTCTTTATGAATGGTATTTTAGAATACAGGCGTTCAAAAAGCAGATTGGATCAAGGATTTACCTTCTTGAACCATTCTGCATACTCACGCACACCCTGGCGCCAGGGCATCTTTGGCTGCCAAGCCCAGCCGCTCAAGCGGCTGATGTCGGCGATGTAGTGCAAAGGGTCACCACTGCGCGTAGCACCGGAAAATTGCGGCGTGTCGCTCCTGTCAAAGCAAACGAACAATTCACTTAACAACTCGCGCACCAACACCCCCTGCCCCGAACCCCCGTTTACGATTGGACACTCTGTGGAGGCACGCTCACCAGCTGCCAAAAGCAACGAGGCTGCATCATCAACATGCAACCAATCTCGCGTTTCCATGCCACTGCCGAAAAACGTGTTCTCGCCATTTTTGATCTTCATACAGGCATCCCACAACAGCTGCTTGCGCAGGCCTGTCCCATAGACTGAGAACAAGCGCACGATCGCGATGGATACGCCAAAATATCTGGCATAGGAACAACACATCTCTTCGGCAACCCTTTTGTGCACTCCATAGGGTGATACCGGTGCGAGCGGATCCGTTTCGGCGATCGGCAACTTTTCAACCACCCCGTACACCCCGGCGCTGGAAGGGTACACCACGTGGGTTTGGGGTGCGTGCAGCCTAGCGAACTCAAGCACGGCAACCGTGGCATCCACGGTGCGCTGGAAATCCTGATGCGGCCGGGTCATGGAAAATCCAACCGAGCCGCTGCCCGCACAATGCACGAGGAGATCGGGCTTACCGCCGTAAGTGATCAGAGCCTCCAGAGTGACGTCAGCAACATGCCATTCCGCGATACCCCACTTCTGCCACTCATCGCGGGCCCACGATCCATGCCCCAAACCGATCACCCGCCAACCACCCCGAGCCAATTGTTGTGCGACATGGCGGCCGATGAAACCGTATGCGCCTGTTACCAATGCGATCTTAACCATTATTCATTTCCACTTATCGTTGACTGTTTCAACCAGTTCCCGAACATGAAGCCTTATCTTGTTTCTGTCCATCCGGTCAGTCGCGATTTTCCAATTTATAAGCCGGGCTGACTCAACCAGTTGCTGGTCCTTGTGTGCCTTTTCAATACATGCAGCCAGAGCCGCAATATCATCCACCGGGAATAACAATCCATTCTCCCCATCCGTGATCCATTCACGTACCGAGCTCATATCCGAATGTATTGGAAAGGCCCCCATCGACATCGCCTCAGTAAGAAAACTGGGCGTCCCATCGACATCGGATGCGGATATCGCCATTCTACTCGTGGCAAACAAAGCCAGAAGCTCCTGATAGGGTAGTCGCGGCAAAACCTCATAGTTGATGCCATCGATACGGGAAAGCATATTGGCCGCTCCCCTAGTCTCAGAATCAGCCATGATGATCTTGATTTTATATTGACTGGCAACTTGCGGGATTCGGTGCAATGCTTCCAACACATTGAATGCCTTCCCTACAAGCGCACCCTGCCGCCCCTTGACCAAAATGACATCACGGTTTTGGTCAGCCTTTGCACGAATCTCACTTAAGTCATTAAGAGCATATCCGCCATTGGCAAGGCACATTCCCAAATTCCCCCCCTGAAAGCCATAGTCTATAGCCTGCTGTACATCTCTCATGCAATCCGCAATGAGGTAGTCACAGTGTGCCAACAAATGTCTTATTTTCGGAAGATGCTCATCCACATAGTCTGGATGTTTGCCGAAGAACTCGATATCGGTTCCCCAGTTGAAATGGATCCATTTTGCTCCGAAATCCGCACCCAGAATATCCTTTGCTGCCGACACGGTATAACCATCGTCTTGCATCTTCAAAGAAAAGACGATATCCGGCTTCCACTTGTGTATCGTCTTTGCGAGCGCCATTGACCTGGTTTCGGGCTCAGAGTAGCGATGAAACCCTCTCAGATATTCATAACGAAACCCACGAATATACAAAGAATTCACAATCCTCTGCGCTATTTTTATGGCACTGCCCAACAATCCGGACTGCGGGGTGATCTCAAATGACGCCGGATCACGCAATGTATTACCGTTTATGGGATGGGCAGAAAAATGTGATACGTAGATGGTCGTATTGTGCAGATGCTCATCTTGATGAAAATGATATTCGCTCTTGAATACTCTGACGTCATAACCAATTTCTTGCAACAGACTCACGAATCGAGCGGTATGAATACTTCCGGTATCTCCCGCTACTAATATTTTAGTATTGCTCATTCTATAAATATCCATTCAAAATTCGTAATTCCAGATGCCGTAAATCCAATAGATTTAGATAACAATCAACGGTCAACGGTCATTTTCTTCACGACAACAATCCAGATTTCTTCTGCGGCATGCTTAAATCGCCTGAAAATGTTTAGACCAATCAAAGGATCCAGGGTTGGGAATTTATTGAAAATGCAAAGATCACGTTAGTCAACAGATTGAACTTGTAATTTTTATTTAACAATGCATTCCCAAACGTGGAATGCATAATTAGGACAAATTATCCGTCCACTTAAGAAGTCCCTCTGTTTGCAAACCAACCTATCAGTGTAAGAAAAAAATGGTATGACGAATTTCGTAATAAATAAGCGCGGCACTTTATATTTCAGTAAATTAGATTCCACAACCCACCCAACAACATAAACCGTTGCCCAGTATTTTGAAATTAATTCAAATTTACCTGTTAATTCCCTAGTGAATTCATCTACCTCAAATGGCACTTCCTTGGGCGACAGGTACCAATCGTTCTGCTCAGCTTGCTTAACAAGCTCATTGAGGGATGGCATGATTGTTTGATCTATTAGGTCATATTTCGCATACATCTTACCTAATAAACTTTGAATTGAAACTGATGCTTTTAAGCAAGCTCTGGTTACAAAATCGATCTGGGTGGTGTGCTTGGCAGGCGCAATATGAAATGCGGGCTCATAAATCCAGACTTTCGTACCTTTCTTAAAACATCTTCGAAGATTCTCTAATAACTCCTCAATTTCCTTACCATCCAAGTGATGCATAAACGCGTGGATCAATATCCCATCTACGCTTTGATATTTCGATGCCGATTCCACAGAATCGGATACAAAGTAATCACAATAACTGTCTAAACCTTTTTGTTTGGCATTGGCAATAGCTAACTCGATTTGGCTTTCAGAATAATCGGTGCCGACAATACTTAAATTGGAATCAGCAATGAACTGACCAACCCAGCCTGAGCCACAGCCCAATTCAAGTATCGTTACCTTTTTTTTATCTTCCAAAAAAAATTTCTTTGCCTTTTTAAGGTAGTCCTTCCTAATAGGCCAAGACACATCAGTTTGCATTTCCCAAACTTTAGAAATTAGCCCGGCATTATCATTCCACCACTGATGTTCAATAGTATTTAATTTTTGAGATGCAACATAATCGCGTTCACTTTTCATAAGTTATTTACTTCTACACCTTTCCAACTTTCTAATATGTTTAAAGGGATTCCCGGCTCCAACATGCCATGGCTCAACATCTTTGGTGACAACACTGCCAGCGCCAACAATTGCACCTTCGCCAATAGTAACCTCTTTTAAGATTATTACATTAAAACCAATCCATGACTTATGCCCAACAATCACTTTACCAACATTGACCGTCTCCCAATCATGTGACCTAGCCAAGTCAGCTCCATTTGTTTTTATATAATCGTTCCTACAGTTTTCTACATCATGTTGGCGTTCATCCCAGTAAATAGAATGATTGTCTGAGTCTAAAATTGTTATCCCCCACGCCATCAGTACGTCATCTCCGACCTCCACTGAATTCGCACAAATAAAGCTAACACTACCTAGCTGACAACGTTTACCGATTTTTATCTTTGCGCTTGGCCTAAGAATATTAAAATGGGAAAAAATATGGCACCCTTCACCAATTTCAAGGCAGATTTCTGGTGGATTTGGTGGATTGAATATCTTGATGATTGCAGAAGGCGCGATAATTACGGAGGGATGAACTTTAATATATTTCTTGTAAACTTCCCAAGAGGGATCTCTACCTGACTCAATAACTACTGGCTGCGCCACCAATCGATTTCGCAGAAATCGCGCTATTTTCTTAAAATACCGAATCATCATTACCGGGTCGACTTTCTTTTTGTTTATATGTCATAAAGAGAAGCATTATGTGGATTGCTTAGTCACAGCGATGAGTATAAAAAAAGGGGCTGAAGTAGATTAGCACTAAATATCAGCCCACTCCTTAAGTAATTTCAGTTGTTGTTTTGGCGTTCCATAATTAAATCTAAACTCACATTCCTTGAGGAAT
>Ga0224495_10000399_pt1 | contig 35132 bp, 30 predicted proteins | sample SF_Jul11_sed_USG_FD_168128 | JGI IMG/M metagenome (GOLD analysis project Ga0224495, IMG submission 168128) | Sediment microbial communities from San Francisco Bay, California, United States - SF_Jul11_sed_USGS_4_1 | ecosystem: Environmental > Aquatic > Marine > Sediment | place: USA: California... | reverse complement strand
ATCCCTCTGTACTTCATCAGCGTGGCGATATCATAGGCCGCCATCACCCGAATGATATACTCGCCGTGTCCCGTGGCCGACACCGCGCACGTATCGTTGTCGGCATACGTGCCCGCACCGATTATGGGCGTATCGCCGATGCGCCCGAACCGGCAACCCGTCATGCCGCCGGTGGACGTTCCCGCTGCCAGGTTGCCCGCCCGGTCGAGCGCCACCGCACCCACCGTGCCGTGTTTATTGTCGTCCTCGGCGCTCCCCTCGGAAAGCTCCGTCATGTCCGCGCGTCGGGCTTCTCGCTCTTTCAACTCCTCGAGCTGCTTCCAGCGCCGTTCGGTAAAGAAATAATCATCATCGACAAGTGCCATCCCGTGCGCGCGAGCGAACTCTTCCGCGCCCTCCTGCGCCATAAGTATGTGCGGCGATTTCTCCATCACCAGTCGCGCCAGGTCGATAGGGTTCTTGATATGCTGTATGCCTGCCACTGCACCCACCTTGAGGTTGCTGCCGTCCATGATGGCCGCATCCTGTCGATGGCCGCCCTCGTATGTGAACACCGCCCCCTTGCCGGCATTGAACAGCGGCGAGTCTTCCATCACGTTGATCGCTTTCTGCACGGCGTCAAGACTGCTGCCGCCGCTTTTCAGTACCTCGTACCCGGTCAGTAGAACTACCGGCAGTATCGCGCGGTATTCTTTCTCCAACTCCGGCGGCATATTGCGCTTGGCAATAGCCCCCGCCCCCCCGTGTATCACCAGACCAAAATCAGACATGGTTTCCCGTCACACTATAAATTGATTAATAAACGCATCGCCACCGACCGGCTCAGGTTTTCTCCTTCACCGTCTCCAGAACGCGTTTGATGATATCCATGGTGTCCACTCCGTCGGCCTCGGCGTTAAACGACGTCACAATGCGATGCCGCAGCACCGGGTAGGCGGCAAAGCGCACATCCTCCGGCCCGGGCGTGGGCCGGCCATCCAGGATGGCCCGCGTTTTGGCGGCCAGGATCAAGTACTGCGAAGCGCGCGGCCCGGCTCCCCAGTTGACCCAGTTCTTGATGTAATCGGGGGCGTCATCTTCAGTCGGACGCGTCGCCCGCACCAGCGCCACGGCATACTCGACCAGGTGATCCGACACCGGCACCCGCCGCACAAGTTTCTGAAAACCGATGATGTCTTCCGGTGAAAGGATTTTCTCCAAATGGTAATCAAGAACGGCGGTGGTCGATTTGACGATTTCGCGCTCTTCGACTCCCGAGGGGTAGTCGACAAAGACGTTGAACATGAAGCGATCGAGCTGCGCCTCCGGAAGCGGGTAGGTGCCCTCCTGCTCGATCGGGTTCTGCGTAGCCAGCACGAAAAACGGCTCATCAAGTTTATAAGTCTCACCGGCGGCCGTCACCTCGTGTTCCTGCATCGCCTGCAGAAGGGCCGCCTGCGTTTTCGGCGGCGTGCGGTTGATTTCGTCGGCCAGAATGATATTGGCAAACACCGGCCCCTTCACAAAGCGAAAAGACCGCTGCCCGGAAGCGCGATCCTCGTCGATAATCTCGGTACCGGTAATATCGGAGGGCATCAGGTCGGGGGTGAACTGGATACGGTTGAATTCGAGATTCAGAACATTCGAAAGCGTTGAAATCAGGAGGGTCTTGGCCAGACCCGGCACCCCCACCAGCAGGCAGTGACCGGCCGACAGCAGGGATATCAGGAGCTGTTCGATCACTTTATCCTGGCCGATTATGACCTTGGCGATTTCCGATTTAATTCTCTGGTAGGCAGTGTTGAGGTTCTCGACGGCTGTCATATCAGAGCGAGGCTCAGCTGGCGACATCTATTCCTCCGGGTGTTTCGCAGTTTCTTTCTGAATTGTTCCGTTTATACTGGTTAAACGGCGAAAAGTTACTACTTATCTCGTTGAAAATCAATAGAGAGAGCCTGAAAAAGTCACCGATGCCTTGCCGCGGCGGCATGGGCTTGATATCGAGCCGTGAAGAGTCACATCTGAGAGAGCCTGACGGCATTCTGAATGTGAGAGATTGCCCCTCCGGGATAATCCGTTACATGACAAAAACAGGCTAACTACAATTCAAACTTTGGCTTAAAGTACGGATTTTTGTGGATAAAAGGCGGATTGTAGGCCGGCCTAAATGATATTATTTTGTTTTACACCAACAAGATAAGGGGTTGTCCACAATATTCGGACCTTTTCCACAAACATCAACGAATGTGGATTTGTCCACAGCAATTAGTCGTCGTCTCTGTTAACAAGAATTTCTGCCTTCTGTTTCTCAGCCGGCAAAAATCCCAGATCGGGACCCCTATCTTTCATATTACAGGCTCCGCAGAAGACGGCCCCCTGCTCAATCACCAGGGATTTGGTCTTCAAGTCCCCTTCCATCTCGCACTTAGCCTGCAGTTCAATCTTCTCGACGGCGTTGATATTGCCGACCATGCGCCCGGCCACGATGGCGGTGTCGGCTTCTATTTCAGCCTCCACCAGACCAGTAGCCCCGATCGTCACACAATCCGAACAAATGACCTTACCCTTAACGGTACCGTCGACTCGAAGCGCCCCTTTAACGTCCAGGGTGCCCGTTATAATGGTGTCCTTGCCAATTATGGTGTTCATCAAACCATCCACTTCGTTATTGGTTGACTTTTTTATCATACGGATTTTCCAAAGGATTTATGGGTTCATCGTGAATTCTCATCTCGTAATGAAGGTGCGGGGCGGTGGATATGCCGGTATTGCCCGAGAGCGCTACCCGACCGCCGGCCGGAACCTTCTGCCCCAGCTCGACCAGTAATTCGCTGTTGTGGCCGTATATCGTCGCCACGCTGTCGTTGTGTCTCAAAACCACCATGTATCCATACACCGAATCGTAATCGGCATACATGACCATCCCCGCCGCCGTCGCCAGGACCGGCGTGCCCTCGGCACAGGCGATGTCAATACCCGGATGATACCGTTCCTCATCGGCAGTCTCAAAACCCTGGCTTATAAATCCTTGAATCGGCAGACCGGCGGGAAAACTCCAGTCCTGTGTGCCGGCGCGGTCGGCCAGTGCGATCGCCGCCCTGTCCAGTGACGCGAACATCGTGGAATCATCGGGAATCTCCGGGAATTCGTAATCGATACCGGCCAGTTTCACCAGCCGGCCCACAATATCGCGCGTCTGCTTCAGGTTGTCTTCGAGCATCTTGACCTTGTACTGGTATCGCAAAAGTCGTTCATTCTCCGCTTCCAGCCTGTCGGTCATTGCCGCTCGCGTCAGAACTTTTCCGTAAAAGGCGAAGAACAAGACGATGCCAACCAGAACACACGCGATGAATATGATTATGAACTGGAGCAGCCATTGCCGGATACGGAACCCCCTGCGTGATTCCGTGCCCTCCGGCACAATCATGACCGTTACGTACTTTGCCTTTCCCATGGGCTATTGCTCGATGCGGCGGAACAGTTCCAGCAGACGATTGAGATCGTCATCCCCGTAATATTCGATCTTTATCCGGCCGCGTTTCAAACCATGGCTGATTTTCACCGATGTTGCCAGCAGGCGCTTGAGGTACGATTCCATCTCCGCGATCGCCGGCAGTTTTTTCTTCGGCACCAGTCGCCGGCGAGTGCTCCGGCGGGTAACTTCCTCTGTCTGCCGCACCGAGAGCGACTCGTTGACTATTCGCTCACTCAGGCGAAGCATCTCGGCCTCGTCATTTACCGCCAGCACCGCCCGGGCATGGCCCTCGCTCAGTTTGCCTTCGCGGATGTAGCTCTTGACCGAATCCGGAAGCATGAGCAGCCGCAACAGGTTGGTCACGGCCGTGCGGCTGCGTCCGACTTTCTCGGCCACCTCCCGCTGAGTCAAACCGCACTTCTCAATGAGCATCCGGTAGGCCTCGGCCACCTCGAGCGGATTGAGGTTTTCCCTCTGCAGGTTTTCGACCAGGGCCAGTTCCAGCATACCCGCATCATCAACGTCCTCCATGACCATCACGGGAATCTCTTCCAGGCCGGCCAGCCGGGCCGCCCGGAAGCGCCGCTCGCCGACTATGATCGTGTAAACGGCGCCGTCCTGCCTGACAACGATAGGTTGTATGATACCGTTCATCTTGAAAGATTCGGCCAGTTCGATAAGCGAAGCCTCATCGAAGTCGCGGCGCGGCTGCATCGGGTTGGGCGCGATGCCGTCCAGCGATACCATCCGTAGTCTCTTTTCACCCGCCGCTTTGCCGGCCTCGCTCGGAATCAAAGCACCCAGGCCTTTACCCAGAACAACTTTGCTCATTGTGCCATAACCTCTTTTGTCAGAGCCATGTAGTTTTCGGCGCCAGTAGACAGAATATCGTAAAGGATGATCGGTTTGCCAAACGACGGCGCTTCGGAAAGACGGACGTTGCGGGAGATGACGGTATCGTAGACTTTATCGTCGAAATACTTGCGCACCTCATCCGAAACCTGCCGCGAAAGGTTCAGGCGGCTGTCGTACATCGTTAGCAATACTCCCTCAATTGTCAAAGACGGATTGAGATGCTCCTGGATCAGCTTGATCGTGTTCAAAAGCTGGCCCAGCCCCTCGAGCGCATAGTACTCGCACTGGATCGGGATAATCACGGAATCGGCCGCCGTGAGGGTGTTGATGGTCAATAGACCCAGCGAGGGCGGACAGTCTATGACGATGTACTGATACTCGTCAACCACCTCCGTCAGCACCGACCGGAGACGCGTCTCCCGCGAGAGCATACTGACCAGCTCCACCTCCGCACCCACCAGCGATATCGACGACGGCACCAGGTGGAGATATTGCAGGTCGGTCGGTTTGATAACTTCGCGAATGGGCCTGGCGTCAATAAGCACATCATAGACCGATGATTCCACTGCCGTCTTGTCAAAACCGACCCCGCTGGTGGAATTGGCCTGCGGATCCATGTCTATCAGCAGTGTCTTCTGCTCGGCGGCGGCCAGGCACGAACTCAGATTCACGGCCGTGGTCGTCTTGCCGACACCGCCCTTCTGATTGGCGATTGCTATAATCTTACCCAAAACTCATCCCGTCATTTTCAGTACTGTTATAAGGTTTTGGGTAGTTTATGGTAAGGTCTCTAAAAATCAACAAAAAACCAGGTGTGGACTACGTTTTTACAAAAAGCGTGTAAGATATCGGATGAGATTCGCGGCCAACACGATAGCTGCCGGACGAACAGTTCCACCGGTCGGAACCGGTCGGAAAGTCTGAAGCTGCGTAGTACAAAAATCTTCCCCCCGGTTTGACCGCCGCCATTATGGCCGTAAACAGGGGCTGAGTCAGCCGCACCAGGCGGAGCGTCACCAGGTCAAAATCTTCGTGGAATGACGTCGTCTCGAATGTAGTAGCCAGGATCGTGGCCTTGACGCCCAGGGCAAGGAGAATACGCCTGAGAGCTGACGCTTTCTTCTGTGTTCGTTCGACAAGCACCGCCCGTGCGACCGAGTGCGTGAGAAGAATGGGTACCGCTGGAAAGCCGCCGCCGGAGCCGATGTCAAGGTACGACTCGACGCTGGCCGACGGGATAGTCTCAAAAACAGCCAGTGATTCGGCCGCTAATTGGGTAAGGCGATCGCCGCTGATGGTTTCACGTGAAACCAGGTTGACCCGCTTATTTTCACGGGCCAGGTGGCTGAAAAATCGATCTAAGCTTTTTGTGGGATCGTACTTATCCAGCAGATCTTTTGCGTTATAGATAAGCGCACTATCAGATGAATTCATCAGTCGGCACCTTTATGTCTCATCAGGTAAACTGAAAGAACAGCAATATCACCCGGACTGACACCCTCTATCCGGCCGGCTTGACCCAGTGAGGCCGGACGGAAGTGAAGGAACTTCTCCCGCGCTTCCACTTTCAAGCCGCTCACTGTCTCATAATCGAAATCGAAGGGGATTCTCTCCTCTTCCATGCGTCTGAACTTTTCAATTTCCCGCTTCTGTTTGCCAATATAGCCGCTGTACCTGATGAAAATAGCCGCCCGTTCGAGAACCTCGTGCCTGTCGGGCAAGGCCGGGTCTGCCTGTTTGAGAAAGGGCAGGGCCTCATTGATAGTTATGTTAGGTTGCTTCAATAGATTTTCGAGGCTGATCCTTTCGGTCTTTTTGAACCTAATACCCAGGTCCCCCAAATCGGCCACCTTGATGCGGGTCCTCCGGAGCCTGTTGATTACACCTTCTGTTTCTTTTTTCAGCTTTTCGAACTCTGCGAAGTCACCCTCCGGGATCAAGCCGTATTTCTTAGCGTAGCCAAAAAGCCGGTCTCGCGCATTGTCCTCGCGCAGGGCCAGACGGTACTCGGCCCTTGAAGTGAAAAGACGGTAAGGTTCTGTGGTCGAGCGCGTTGTCAGGTCATCGATCATAACACCGATATAGGCCTCGGAGCGATCGAGAACAAACGGCGGCTCATGCTCTATATAAAGAACCGCATTAATTCCGGCCATCAACCCCTGGCCGGCCGCCTCTTCGTATCCCGAAGTCCCGTTTATTTGTCCGGCGAAAAACAAACCGCGGACTCGCCTCGTTTCCAGCGAAGGTTTTATTTGATAGGCCGGACTGTAATCATATTCAATAGCATACCCCGGCCTCGTTATTTTTGCATGTTCCAATCCCACCACGGTTCTGATCGCTGAATTTTGCACTTCTTCAGGCAGAGCGGTTGAAAAGCCGTTGGGATATATCTCGTTAGTTCCGTTGCCTTCCGGCTCCAGAAAGATCTGATGACTTTCCTTGTCGGCGAAACGATGAAACTTGGCCTCGATTGAAGGACAATACCTTGGGCCGGTTGACGTGATCTGGCCTGAGAATATCGGCGAGCGGCCAAAATTGGCGGATATGATTCTTTTGGTCTCAGCAGTTGTTTTGGTCAGATAACAGGCAACCTGATCGACCTTTCGTCGCCCGTTGCTATAAGAAAAGAACGGTATAGGTTCATGGCCTTGTTGCTTTTCGCATTTCTCCCAATTTACAGTGTCCCCGTCAAGGCGGGGGGGAGTGCCGGTTTTCAGTCTTCCCAGCTCAAATCCCAAAGACAGCAGGGACTTGCTCAATTCGTAAGCGGCCTGTTCATCCATTCGACCGGCCTTTATTTTCTTCTCGCCGATATGGATCAGTCCCGCGAGGAATGTCCCGGTGGTTACGATAACCGCCCTTGAACGAATGATTTCCCCCTGCTCGGTTCTGACTCCGCAAACGGCTGTACCGTCGGCGAGCAGCTCCCCGGCCACATCTTCCACCATGGTCACGTTTTTGTGAGCGCCGACAAGATCAGAGACGTATTTGGTGTAAGCAATACGGTCAGCCTGTACCCGAGTAGACCAGACCGCCGGACCACGCGACAAGTTCAGACGCCGAAACTGTATACCAGTAGCGTCGATAGCCCGTCCCATCAACCCGCCGAGGGCATCGACCTCCTTGACAACGTGGGACTTGGCAATACCGCCGATGGCCGGATTGCAGGACATCAGGGCCAGTCTATTCGCATCCATAGTGATCAACGCCGCCGTCTTGCCCATGCGGGCCACGGCCAGGGCCGCTTCAACACCGGCATGGCCACCGCCAATCACGGCTACATCGTAAATGTTTTCTAGGCTCTTGTTCATGTATTGATGCCTGTTCCGTTGTCAGATGAGTCAGACGCCACCAGTTTCACGTGAAACCGGTACAATGTTTTCAGGCTCTCACTTTCCAACACAGAATTTTGAAAAGATCCGAGCCAGTATCTCCTCGGTATATATCCGTCCGGTAATCTCGTCAATATCACTAACCGCCTGCCGCAAGTCAAAGGCAGTTAACTCCGGACTCTCGGCAGCCTTGAGTTTTGACCGAGCTTTCCTGAGATTCGCGATAGCCGAGACCAGCTTCTGGCGGTGCCTGGCTGAAGTCACCACCACCCCCGAGGTGAGGTCAGGCATACTCCTATTAATATGTGAAACGATCGCCTTCTTCAAACGTTTGATTCCCCGACCTGTAAGACAGGATATGGGGAAGACCAAATTTGATTTCTCCGTGAGCCGAGTCAAATGCGACGAATAATTTTTCAGCAGATCTATCTTGTTGGCGAGCAACAAATTAAGATTGTGTTTTAGAGACTTTAAGTCCGCCTCGAGGTTTTTTTGCCAGGATTTCTCACAAATGTCAAACATCCACAGTATCAGGTCAGCCTCATCGATTATTTTCATGGCCGATTTCTGCCCGGCTTTCTCAATGACGCCTCCCCTGGCGCGAAGGCCGGCGGTGTCAACCAGGTTGACAGCAAAACCGTCAAGTTCCACCCATTCGGACAGGTAGTCGCGGGTAGTGCCGGCCGTCTCTGTGACCAGGGCTCGCTCCTGTCGGAGCATGAGATTGAATAACGAGGATTTCCCGGAGTTCGGCCGGCCGGCGATGGCGATCTTATAGCCTTCTCTTATAATTCTTCCGCCCCGGTAGCTGTCGACCAGCTCCCTGATATCGACGATTATGCTGTCCAGTGACGGAACCAGCTTGACGCCTTCGGCCGGATCGATCTCCTCCTCGGGAAAATCAATGGAGGCTTCCACCTGGGCCATGATCTCCACCAGCTCGTCACGCAATTTTTCGATGCGTTCGCTGTAAGCACCGATGAGATGCTCCCGGGCGGTTTCGAACGATGCTGATGTGTTGGCGGCAATGATCTCCGCGACGGCCTCGGCGTGCACCAGGTCGATGCGACCGGAGAGAAAGGCCAGCCTGGTGAACTCACCCGGCTCGGCGGCCCGTGCGCCTGAGGCCAGCAGGTTGTCGAGTATCTCCCTGACTACTTCCCGACCCCCGTGACAATACAGCTCCACCTGTTCCAGACCCGTGTACGACCTGCCTTCCGGCATAAAAACCGCCATCACCTCATCGACCGCACACCCCTGCGGATTGAGAAACTGTCCGTATCGCATGAGGAAGGGTACGGCGGCAGATGCCTCCGTCGCCCGGGATGCTGCCCGGAAGTGTTTCTCCAGCAGAGCGCGGCTGCGCCGCCCGGCGATGCGGACAGCCGCAATGCCGCCTTCCCCCGGAGGGGTGATGATGGCGGCAATAGTCTCGTCAAATGCGAGACGGATGCGCCCTTTGTTCTGCGGACACATGGCTACTTGGCGGTTTGGATCTGCGGGTTTTTATCCCGACGGAAAACAAGATAGTCCAGCAGCGAGAACACCGAGAAGCACGTCCAGTACAGCACCAGGCCGGCGGCGAATTTGTAGAAGATGAACCCCATGAACAGCGGCATGATATACATGAAGGCCTTGTTCTGCTGCGTGGAGGCCATCGTGAACTTCTGCGAGACAAACTGCGCCACGATCATAATTATCACCAGAACGATATACGGGTCGGCGAAACCGCTCGCCCCGCGTGACAGGTCGGATATGAACCACACAAAAGGTGCGTCGCGAAGCAGGATGGTCGAGCGGAAAACGGAGAACAACGCAAAAAAGAGCGGCATCTGCGGCAAAATCGGCAGACAGCCCGAGATCGGGTTCACACCGTGCGCCTTGTACAGCTTCATCATTTCCTGGTTGAGCGCCTGCGGGTTCTTTTTGTGTTTCTCCTTGAGCGCCTCTATTTTCGGCTGAAGCGTTTTCATCGCCTGCATCGACTTGAATGATTTCATCGACAGCGGCAGCGTCACGATCTTCACCAGCAATGCGAACAGGATTATGACCAGACCGTAATTGGGAACCACGCTGTAAAGGCGGGGCAGAAGCCAGATGATGGCAATGGCGAACGGCTTGATTATCCAGCCGACGAACGGTGTCGTGCCGATATCGAGCATGTCCTCCAGGCCCACATCGTATTTCGACATCAGCGTGTAATCCAACGGCCCCACGAATACGGTAAAGCTGTCGGCAATAGCCGGGGCGTTGGCGAACTGCATCTCCAGGCCGGCCGTGATTTTCCTTTGTTCCACCTTGCCGTCAGCGGTCATCACATTGTTTTTCGTACCCCGGGCGACAGCCGCATCACCATCCCGGTTTTTCGGGATTATCACCGCCGCGAAATATTTCGCGCGCACCCCCGCCCAGGTGGTCGCTCCCGTCAAATCCTGCTTGAGCACGCCGTCTTCGAAATCGTCCAGCTTCTCCCGCGAACCGGCCATCATCGCCACCGCTTCCATCGCCTGGTAATCCGTCTGCAAATCAGGTTCCGTCACCCCCAGCGGCGTATTCCACATCATGTTGTACTTGCGCTCAAAACCAAACGCCACCGTCTCGCGTACTTCGAACACCAGGTCGAAGGCGTACCGATCGGGGTAGAACCGGTAAGATTTGATTACTTCGCCACCTTCCGGACGCCGGTATGTATAAATGACATCCAGCGGCTCGCGGGTCGCGTCATAGCTGCCCGGCAGTATGCTGGCGCCGTAGTGGATTGACGAAGTTGAGAAGGTCCCGCCAGCGAATGTCGCCTCAGGGGTTGCCGAAACGGCTTCCGGAAGCATCTGGATGGGGCCGTCCTTGCGGTAGGTATAGTCATTCAGAAGCATCGAGACCGGCCCACCGCCATAGCTCGTCAGAATTACCGAATATTTGTTTGTGTTAACTATAATTGTATCAACAACATAATTAGTATCAAGCATCGGCTCTGCCAAAATGGCGGCCTCTTCAAGCCTTTGTGGCGCAATAATCTGAGAAGTGTCTTCGACAGCAGGTGATGTCGGCGGTGGCTGCTGAGATAGCGCAACGGTATCAGTCGGCACCTCCGCCGGCGGCTGTTCGGCCGGAGGCTTCATGAACCCCAGCCGCTGCATGATCGGGAAATAGAATATTACGATGAGTGCCAGGATGACAACCAATGCTATCGTTTTCTTATCCAACTTGACTTCCTTGTTATCCTATTATAATCCAACAACATAATATTCACTTCACAGGGTCATAGCCACCTTCATGCCACGGGTGGCAGCGCAGGAGCCGCCGGGCGGCCATAAGGCTGCCTTTGAAAAGACCGTATTTTCTCAGAGCGTCTTCGGCATAGTGCGAGCAACTGGGCCAGTATCGGCAGGAAGTCCCGAACATAGGGGATAAGGCAAAGCGATACAAATAGATAGCAAATATGAAGGGGTAAGCCAGTAAACTCGTCCTACTTTGCCCGGGACTCAATGACTCTGAATAACTGCTCAATTTCGCCATTTAAGGAATTAAGATCCAAATCCTGCGTTGATACTTTTAAGAGAACCGCCATCCTGACGTTATCCCCAAGAATGTGCCGGTTAACTCGAATGGCTTCTCGGAAAAGTCGTTTGGCCCGGTTACGTTTGACGGCCGGGCCATAATTCTTGGGAACGAAAACGCCGTAAGAGAACTTCTCGTTTTTCTCCCACACCAGGGTAAAATAATCCCCAGATAACCGTCGCCCGCTTTTGAAAAGACGGTCGATCTCCAGCCGGCTTTTCAGGCTCAAGCTTCTGGGAAGTTTATTTTTTACGACCAACTCTAGGCGCTAATCTTTTTCTGCCTTTGGCTCTCCGACGGGCCAGGACTTTGCGGCCGCCCTTGGTGCTCAGCCGCTTGCGAAACCCGTGGTCGTTGAGCATCTTACGATTCGATGGTTGATACGTTCTTTTCATTGTCTTCTCATTTCATTTACTACAGCCCGAAAATATAACCTTTTTCGACCAATCGTCAAGGGAATAAATCACCCGCCGACGCGGCCTTTTGGCTATGATAGATATCTGGATTAACAAGCCCACGTGCCGGTTTGTTCAGCCCTGAGCGAAGATTGTCAGGGGCGACGGGTGGCGTGCTCCAACTCGTTTGGCCGTGATCTCCATCCGCCGTCTGCTGCCACGCGGATGCTATCTAAGGGATGTTCTCCATGAAAAGCCACTGGCCGCTTGTCGCATCAACGACACACCTCAGAGAGACTCTCTCATCCTCTCTGTTGCGCGAACCGCCCAGTAAGATTGGGTACGGCACCCCGCGCGTAGTTATACACCAGACCGGCCGCGGCGCACTGTCGGTCTTCTGAGAATGTAGAACGTAGTGAGCTATTACTTCCTCTGCCGCAAAGGGAGAGCAGCCGGCGGCAGACAGGTAGGCATCCATAAACGGGACCTTGGGAGGCGTATCTGGAAAACCGTGATATGTCTCATTGCCCCATATCCAGCTTGTCAGTACCTTGCCGGATGGAAGGGGCTCCCAGAGCGAATCACGCCCCACATATGGGTGATACGACCTTAAATAGTTTGCCCGTCTCCTTGTCTAAGTAGACTTCGAAATCCATTACAGCCTGCGGCTGGTTCTCAAGCCCCTTATGTGCCTCTTGCTGGACGATGACATTTCTGAACGTGACCACCCAGGCACTTTTACCCTCTATTGAATCACTCAGAAACGGAATATTGTCATCGTGCATAACCGTGATCCGAGTCATGGCATCTGCCAGAGAATCCGAGATCGCGAGATCCCTTTCCAGGCCGGTATACTGCGATGCTATCTCCAATGCTTCGGCCTTCGACGTAATTGCCCCGCGCTCGGCGGCAGCAGCGCTTGACGTACAGCAGAAGGCCAGTAGAACAAATGGAGTCAAGTATGTCATGGTCTTGCCCTCAGCCGTTCTCAGTCCGGACCTGGTCCAATACCTCGCAGTCTCTTAACAGCGTGCCCCATCCCCGGTGCATTGCTTATGAAAATAACATGACCAGTCTTAGCATTCACTACCTGCCTTACCTGGTTTCGCATGTAGACCGGGACAGAATCACCGGGCCCTTTTGGAGTGACTGGGGGAATGCCACGTAATGTTATTACCCAAACCAAACGCGGTGACTCCCAGAATTTGCCCATCAGGATATACTGAATGGTGATCTGCTTGGCCGAGAATGGGTCCCTGGGACAGCCCAAAAGTGCTCTTCCCATGCTAACCGGGGGAAATGCTGGGGGTTCGAGATATGTTTCGCCGCCGGCTGCAATCTGCTGCTCGGCCTCGGCTGCCGTGATTGTCAGGTCTTTCTCCGGGTTCAAAGCTTTGTAGTCGCAGACGGCTTTCAGGAAACGCCCGGTCGTGGAGTCGATATAAACCTGAAACGTCCGCAGCAGACTCGAGTCTGATTGCCCCTTCTTTGGTTCCGCCAGTCGAACATCACGAAATGTAATACACCAGGCTTTTTCTCCACCCCGGAACTTCGACAGGAAAGGAGTCGTGCTGTCAATCAGTGATACGAGTTTGACGTCGTCGTCTGAGAGCAGGTTTGATGGAAATTCGCTACTGAATCCCGTATACGCCACCGCCGCCGCCAGCGCCTCTGCCGGAGTAGCAATAGCTTTCTGTCCTTCCACACCGGAATCCCTTGTGCTGTCAGGGGACTTGGGCGGGTCCTCGTCAATGCCGAAAATCCGTTTCTTGTCCTCAGGTGTCGTGCGCACGACGGGTCCCGTGTCTGTATAAAGAACTCTTCCAGTTACAGCACATACAACCTGTCGCAGGCGGTTGCGCTGATAGATCGGTATCCAGTCCGCCGAAGCGCCGGGCGGAGGATTGAAATCCACAGGCGGGATTCCTCGTAGCCATATCATCCAGACCGGTCGCGCAGAATGACCAAGATAGCTTAGGAGAACGTACTGGGCCATGATTTCCTTAGCCGAGAAAGGGCTGTGAGGGCTGCCCAGAAGTGACATTGCAAGAGGGGCAACTGGAATGGCCTCTGGCACCTGAAAGAACTCGCGTCCCTGTTCTAGTTGCACCTCAACCTCGTGTGCCGGCAGTATTGTGTCTGCGTAAGAGTCTAGCTCGCGGTGTCGGCAGATGGCCTTCACGAAGTTGCCGGTAGCTGAGTCTATGTAAACCTCGAAGTCCCGCAGTAGCTGCGTGTTCTTTTCGGAGCTACCATTTCTTACGAGCTGGACACTCTTGAAATCGACCCTCCAGACGGCCCTGCCGTCTGTGAACAGAGTCGTAAACGGGGTAGTGCTATCCCGCAGCGATACAAGGTGTACTCTGTCTTCAAGCGAAAAGTGACTCTCCGGCATAGCTTCCGCAAAGCCGGTGTATTGCGAGGCTATCTCTACGGCTGCGGCCTTCGACGTGATGGCGGCCCCCTCGGCGGCGGCCACAAGACACAGTGCCGACAACAGCGCGAGCGCCACTACGCGTCCGGCGAACAAATATAGAATCCGATTTCCGGTCATGTTATCACATCCTCCCGCCGTGTGCTCGAGTCGATTCGATCCCCCGGCGCTATGATCCCTCTATATAAACAGACGAGGCCGCAGCCGCGATTGTCAAAAACCCGGGATTCCCACTAACCCAACAAAACCGGTTCAAGCACCCTTTGTCAAGCCCGGGGTAAGCATCTACGCCTCGCGGCCGGAACAGCCCCAACCTATTTGCTTGTCTAACCTCTCCTTACGGTGTATCCTTCAGGTTTGGAAGCAGGAGATGGCAAGGGTATGGCCGCACTGAAAGAGAAATTCTTTAACCTGGTACAATACTTCGGGGTGCGTTCGCCCAGCTATTACCACGCGCAAACGCCGGCCAACTACGACCCGGCTGATTTCATGGCCTACTACATCGATGAATCCGGCCGCGCCGACTATGCCGGACCGCACGATGCGGAGGGTATCCCGATGTATGTCCACAAGGGCAAGGCCTGGCACTTCCCGATTTTAATCTGTCTTTGCGCGCTGGCCCACCTGGAGATGTATCGCAGGGGAGAGGACGATGCCGACCGCGAATTTTTCCTCAAAATAGCCCACTGGCTGGTGGCCAACCAGCAGGACAACGGCCTCTGGATGAACCTGCCGCCGACGCCCAAATTCGGTCTGCCCGACGCCTGGCCGTCGGCGCTTATGCAGGGCCTGGGCATTTCCTGCCTGACCCGCGCTCATCGGTTGACCGGCAGTCTCGAATTCGTAGATCGCGCCCGCATGGCTCTCAAACCATACCGCGCCAGGCTCGAAAAAGGGGGAGTGGCAAGTGTCACCGACGGGCGCGTATTCTACGAGGAATATCCCTCGGTGCCGACCCATCACGTGCTCAACGGGTTCATCTTCGCCATGTGGGGGCTTCATGATATGGTGCGCCTGATCAACGACGACGAGGCCGCCCGGCTTTTCGACGACGGCCTGGAAACAATCGCCGAGTGGCTGCCGAAATACGACACCGGCTACTGGTCGCTTTATCACATCGGGCAGGGCCGGCAAAACCCGGCATCGATTCACTACCATCGCCTGCATATCGAGCAGTTGAGAGTGATGCACGCCATCACCGGCATGGATATCTTCGAAAAATATCACACTCGCTGGACCGAATATTTAAACGGGCGCTTCAATGCCCTTCAGACACTACCAAAGAAGATTTGGTGGAACCTGACGAGGGGATTTTAAGCGCTGTCAGCCGCGCTTCCCGGGCAGGTACCTGCGCAAATTGATACCTGAAACAGTCAACGTTTGATCCAGCAGAATCAGTGCGCCAAAACCGACGACCCCGACAATAACCGCCGGCGCCAGGGGGTGTAGCCCGGCCAGTTGGGTCGTCGCATAGTAAGCCAGCAGGAAAACAACAACCGCGCCAAGAGCCGCCAGTACGCCTTTCCCCACCAGCTTGCGGTCTTCGGCCGAATACGACAGCTTCTTGCCGAACACCAGGTACACCTCCATCAGGACAAACGAGACGACAAACAGCGCCGCCGTGCCGCCGCCAAGCGCCAGCGCCCAGTTGGATTTAATGAAGTAAAAGCCGACCGCTACTTTAAGCGCCATCGTCAGAATGCGGACGACCGTGAAATATCGCCACGACTTGAGGGCATAGATAACCTTCACCTGGATCAAAAAGGCGGAGTTAAAAAACAAACCGACCAGCAACCATGACAGAATCTGCTCGGTGATGAGTCGCGACTGGATCACGAACCGTCCCCGCTCGAACAGCAGCCAGATAATCTCGTTTTTGAAAAGGAAAAAGAAAACGACCGTCGGCACCACCAGCATTACGCACAGGGCCAGAGCCCGGTGATAGAGACCGGCGATTCCGGCAGTGTCCTTTTCTTCGGCCCGCTCGGAAAGCGAGGGAAAGATGGCCGTCGCCAGCGAATAGACAAAAATCCGCAGGGGAATGAAATAAATGATATTGGCGTAGGCCGTCGCCGAAACGTAACCGGGATCGAGGAAGATACCGCCCAGGTAACGGTCGAACGGGTCGATAGTCAGGCCGATGCTCTCGATCAGGATAATTACTCCGAGATAACGCATGTAGGCGCTCGGCCGAAACGCGCTCGCCCCGCCGGACTCCTGGTTGCGCCGGTAAATCAAATATGCCGGGACCGCCACTATCAGCGTTTGCACAAACATCCCGGCCACCCAGGCCAGCACGAAGGCATGCGACTGCAGCGAGTGAAAAAGGGTCAGCAGGATAATAATGATCGTGACGTTGAATATGACCGCCGTCGCGCTCGGCACCAGAAAATGGTGTTTCAGGTGCAGCAGACTGCGGAAGACCGCTTCGTACGAGCGCAGGGGAATCAGCAGGCAGAAGAAACGGCCGAAAGTGACCACCGCCTCGGCCGACTGCTCATCCATACCATGAGTCAGAAGTCCGCGAAACAGCGGCAGCACCAGAAAAACCACCACCGCCACCCCGATTATCAAGATGGTATTGATGTTGAAAAAGGCGGACCGGAAAATATTGCCGCTTCCGGCGGGCGTCACGCGGCTGCCCTGAAGGTGCGGGATGCCCGCCGAGGGGATAGCCGCGAAAAGAATACTGGCCACCATCAACGGAATGGCCAGCGCCACCAGGAGAATATCATACTCGGCGCTGGTGCCGAAATAGTTGGCGATGATGGCCTCACGCACAAGACCGAACAACTGCGAGCAGATGGTAAATACCCCGATGATTATCGAGGCCTGCTTGATGGTCTGTTTTAAAAAGACTGTAGCCATCCAAAAACACCGCGCCGCAAGCGGCCGGATACTCTCCTTAAAGCTGCAGCAGTCCTTTCACCGCGTCATGCAGGGCCGCCCGGTAGTGCAGCCCGCCGATATTCGACTTCCTCATGATCTTCGAGAAGTCCTCGAATTCCTCAAGCGTCGCCAGCCGCACCTCGCGAATCTCGCGCTTGTCGGTGAAATCAAAATCTCCGGCGGTGTAAGCGGCTTGAAACACATAAGAGTGCCACTCAATCTCTTTCTCGGCATCATCGCTTTTACAAACAAACTTCACGTCCGTCTTCAGGAGAAAGCGCTCAATGGTCACTTCGCACCCGGTTTCCTCCATCGCCTCGCGTTTCAATCCCTCCTCAATGGTCTCGCCGGGAGCCAGCCCGCCCGAGGGCGCCCGGTACATCCCGGGCCGATAGTTGTGCTTGGCGTTGACGACGATCCTGCCGTCCTTGACAATGTAAAAGGTCGTGTCGTGCCGGCGGCCATCCTTCTGAGAGGCTCTGATGAAATTGAACTCCCGCTTATCCACGACAATGACAAACTCCGCTGTCCGCGGCTGCCCGTACTGCTCGATAGCCTGCTCAATCACCGACCGGGTTACGTACATGTCAGAACAGCGCGATGATTTCCGTCTGTAACGGAAGAGTGGTGATTTCGCAGCCGTCGCTGCCGAACAAAACGTTGATTTCACTGCGGAAACCGCAATCGGGCAGGTAAATCCCGGGTTCGATCGAAAAGAGATGGCCACTTTGAAGCTGGCGTTTATCCTCAGTTTCCAGGTTGTCGATATTGGGGCCCGTGCCGTGAGCGGCGCTGGTTATGGAATGTCCCGTGCGGTGCGTGAAATTCTCGCCGTAACCCGCCTCGGCAATCACCTTCCGGCAGACATCGTCCACGTCACAGCCGTACACAGGGCCTTTCCCGGCGTTTTCTTCAAGAAAAGTCACAGCGGCATCACGCGCCCGCATGACCGTGTCGAAAAGCGTGCGATACTTGTCGGGGATCTCGTTTTTGCGACCGGTGTAAGCCATCCATGTAATATCCGCAAAAACCCCGTCCGGATGCTTCATCTTGCCCCACAGGTCAACCAGCAGCAACTGCCCCTTTCTGACCGTCGCCGAGCGCTCCGCCGTGGGCTCATAGTGCGGGTTGCCGGCGTTGGCGTCAACGCCGCAAATCGGCGAATCATGCGTTTCCATATTAAGTTCGTCGAATTTTCTGAGAATAAACCGGCAGATATCATACTCCGTGATGGTTTTATCCTTTTTTAGCCGGTCCGCGACGAAAGCGAAAACCTTGTCTTTGATGCTCATCGCGTTGGCGGCGGCCTGGCGGTGCCGGGCAACTTGCTCGGCCGAAAGGCGAGCCTGGAAATACGCCACCAGGTCGGCCGAGGATACTACGTCCACGCCGAGACCGCGGATGAACTCTACCGTCCCGGCGTCAACCAGGCCGATATACGGCAAACGCCCCCGGGCCGAGTACTCCATGGCTACCTTGCGGCTGTCCGACAACAGCCGGGACAACTTATCCTCGAGAACAGCGTAACTAGAATAAGTAATAAATTCGCCGGGAACGTTCTCGAATTTGTCCTTTTCAATGTTGTGGACCAGGGCCACAGGCGTTCCCAGGGCGGGTATATAATAGAACGAGCGACGGGTGATGATACCTTTCAGCTTCAGCATCTTCATCGCAATCTCGTTGCGGCCGTGGAAATCGGCCATAAGCCAGCCGTCGAGTTCATGTTGGGCAAGGAATTGTTGAATTTCGGGTATATCCATGAGGGTGTCCCGGGCTTGGACTTTTTGGCCATGATAACATATGCGGGCAGCCTTGTCACACTTTAATTTGCGACGGTCGGTACCGGCGGTCTGAGCCGCTTCTTGACTTGGAGTAAAAACCGAAATAAATTGGCAGCTACAGAAGAAGTCAGGATTAAGGGTGTCTCCATTGCGCATAGTCATAACCGGCGCTCCCGGCTCCGGGAAAACAACCTGCTTCGAAAGATTGAAGACTCTGCCGGCCTTCTCCGGGTTTGTCTTTTTTGAGGAACTGGCTCGCGAACTGCTTATAGAAAACCCCGGCTACCGCCATGACAAGGGTGAATTCCACCGCGAAATTTACCGCCGTCACGTCGTGCGCGAACAGGCGATAGGCAATAAACCCTTTATAAGCGATCGGGGCTCCGCCGATGCTTTCGCCTTCCACCCGGAAAGCGCCGAGGATGTCGGCACTACCATCGCCGGGGAATACGCGCGGTACACGGCGATCGTTCACCTGGGCACGTCGGCCGCGCTGGGCGAGAGCTATTACTTTCTCGATGATGTTCGTGACGAGTCCGTTGAGCAGGCGCTGGCCATTGAAACGGCCATAACGAACGTATGGAAAGACCATCCCGGGTATCGCTTTATCACAGCCAAAGAGGATTTTGAAGATAAATACCAGGATTTCCTAAAGACGATGACGGCGCTTGTCACTACCCCCTGACGGGAAGTGGACAAAAAGTGCACGTTTTCGTCTTTATGTGTGTGTCAAATCAGGAAAGAGGTAAATATGCAATCATTTCGGAATGTGCTCGTTTTCGCGCTGTTACTTTTCGGCACCGTCGAAGCTTCCGTCGAATCGGAATTCTTCAAGGAATTCAAGAAAGCGTACGGTCTTATCGACCAGGACCTGCTCAATAACGAGGCCGAGGTGGCCCGGGTCAAGGATTTTGTCTACCAGAAGGATGTGGCGACATTCACCTTTAAGGATGGCACCATGTATCTGATGCGTTACCTCGATGATCGACCCACCACCGCCTTTTTCATCGGCGAGGGTAATGCCAGCATACAGGTTCCGCCCCGTGTCGAAAAGCGGGCCCTGGCGGCAATTGTCTCCGACACCGCTATCAACGACGACTTTCAATTCTGCTTCATCCACATGGCCGATGATTTCGACCTCAAGCTGAGAGAGAAGTTCACTTTCAATAAGGAATCACTGAGTTGGAAACCGTACAATGCTGTCAAGCAGGAGCAGGGTGAGTTCTTCTTTAAACCGCTGATTCTGCATAAATACGACAACTGCTTCCAACTGCTGCGATCGCACTACGAGCGGTCCGGCGACGGCTATTTCTGGATCGATTTCAATCGCTTTATCTTTACCTACGACCCCAACCGACACGAACAGGTAATCGTCTCCTACGAACACGAAGGCGGCGATCAGGTCGCCAGTGACGGGGCCGTATTCCAGAAAAAAGAGACCGGCTGCTATGACGACCGCCGCCTGTCCGATATCACCTACCAGACGACTATCCTAGAGAAGTCCGGGACCATCGAGATGGAAGGCCTTGACGGCGGCAGTGTCAAGCAGGCCGGCATAACGGTCCTGCTGGAGGTCAATGTCGACAGCCTGCGCTTTTTGTCGATGTTTCTCGATAAGCGGCTTAACCTGGATTCCGTCTCTTATGACGGTCGGCCTGTGGACTTCCATCGCCGGGGTGACTTCACTTTTTTCGGAGTCATCCTGCCCGAGTATCGATACAAAGGCGATACTCTGTCGATCACCAGCTTCTACCACGGCCGAGAATACACCGAGGCTTTTCCGTACATCGACAATCCCCAGGTGAGCCGCCAGTCCTTCACCTTCATAATTCCCAAAGGATATAATTACTTCATGCCCGGGATGAGCCTTCCGGAGAAACTGGACGGGCGACGAGAACAGTTTAATGCAGCGGCACCCAACAAGCTCCGGTCGTTTTATTTCCGTCCTTTCGCCGCCGGCCTGGATACTCTGCCGGTGACCACCGAGATCGGCATCTCGCTGAACTTCCTCAAATGGAAACTTATGACCAAGAAGTACTCCAATTGTTTTATTCCTGACAATTTGTACGAGTCGACCATGGCGGAGGCCTTCAACTTCATGTGCGGACGCTTCGGCCCGCCTCCGGGGACGTTTGAAGTATTTGCCAGCCCGGCTGGGTATCTGAGTATGCCCGGCCTGATGGAGGCACCTCAGATCGCCTGCGTCACGGAAGGACCGATGGCCGCCTACGGTGGTTTCGATGCCGTGGCCGGCCTGGCCGCTGCCAAGCAATGGTTCGGCCCCCTATTGCAGCCGGCTACCGACCGGGAAACCTGGCTGGTCGATGCTTTGCCCGAATTCGTTTCCCTTGTTTACCTCAACAGCAAACTCGGCAGCACGTACTTTACTAACTTGATCAGCCGACGCGACTCGCTGTACATGGCGATGAATGATGAAAAGAAAATGCCGCTGGCCGCTGGAAGCCGCTCGCCCGGGTATATGAGAGCCAACAAGGGCTTGTGGATATTCCATATGCTGCGCTTCATGATGCGTGATTTCGAAACACAATCCGACCAGCAGTTCCTCAAGTTCCTCCGGGAGATCATGATGTATTACAATAACAGAAAATTCACCAATGACGACTTCATACAGCTGGCCGAAAAATACTATGGACAGCCTCTGACGGCCTTCTTTGATTACTGGCTCTACGGAGGAGAAATTCCTGAGTTCGATGTCGAGTATTCCATCAACCGCCGGGACGACGGCTATTATATCGACGTCGCGGTAGCGGCCAAAAACGTCGACGCGTCGTTTAGTCTGCCCGTGGCGTTGCGCGTGCCCGGCGGCGATGGCAACTCCACCTTCCTTAGAAAGCAAATCGAGGGTGCGCAAACGAGTCTGCATCTGGGTCCGTATGCCAAGGCACCGCAGGAACTCATCTTTAACGAATTCTTCAGCGTGCTTTCGATTGACAGGATTAGTAAAAAGTGACAGCCGCTGGCTCGTCTTCGAACACCGACAGAACGAGCAGCAGACAGGCTGTTAGAGAAGCGAGTTGAGAAGTTTCTCTATGTCAGACATCATAAAAGGTTTCGAAAGAAAACCGTCCGGTCTGATGCCTCCGTGCGACGTTTCATTCTCCAGCGCGTAACCGGAGATAATTACCACCGGCATCCTGGGGTATTTGCTGCGCACTCTGTCGAGCAATTCCAGGCCCGTCATATTGGGCATGCGCATATCCGAAATTACCATGGAGTAATCCCCGTTCTCCAGCTTCGTCAAAGCCTCATCGCCATCCGAAGCCCTCTCCGAGGCATAGTCGAATACCTCAAGCATCTCCGACAGAAGCGAGGACATATTTGGGTTGTCGTCCACGATGAGTATTGACTTTCCCATAGGTTCTTTATCGACAGATACTTAGAAAATATTATCGGAAACTCATTTAATGCCGGCCGAATGGCGTAGACGAGGCAATAAGTTCCGCCTGCAGCGCCGTTATTCCGGCCCCGCTTGCAGCCGAAACCAGAAACGCCTTGACACCGTTTATGGACGGTGCGTGGAAATCCGGAAACAGGTCTATCTTGTTGTAAATCAAAAAGTAAGGGATCTCGTCAGCACCGATTTCGGTGAGTACACGGCGAGTTTGCTCGAAGCTGCCAGCATAGTCCGGTTCCGAACAGTCAACCATGTGCAAAAGTAAGTCGGCCCGACAGACTTCCTCCAGGGTCGACTTGAATGACTCCACCAACTGGTGAGGCAGTTTCTTGATGAAACCTACGGTGTCCGAAAAAACCACGCGGCAGGGATAACCCGAGGACATCACACGGGTCGTGGAATCAAGCGTAGTAAAAAGCATATCCGCCGTCCGGACCTGTGATCGCGTCAACACATTGAACAGAGTAGACTTACCGGCGTTGGTGTAACCGACCAGGGCCACCTTGAACAGGGGCTGTCTTCGCTTGCGCTGGGTTGCCCGCTGGATGTCGAGCTTGTTGAGCTTTTCTTTCAAGTGTGTGATTTTCATCCGGACCTGGCGGCGGTCGATCTCAAGCTGGGTCTCACCGGGCCCTTTGGCCCCGATGCCGCCGTACTGGCGCGAAAAGTGCAGCCAGGCGCCGGTCAGACGAGGCAAGGTATACTCGAGCTGGGCTAGTTCCACCTGCAGGCGGGCCGCCGCCGTACGCGCCCGGGTGGCAAAGATGTCGAGAATCAAAACAGGCCGGTCAAGAACCTTCGCCTCCAGAGCCTCCTCCAGATTGCGCTGCTGGGCGGGGCTGAGTGCGTCATCGAAAATAACACAGTTCGCGCCCAGAGTCGACAACCACTCCTTGAGTTCCGCCACCAGGCCCCGGCCGATATAAAAAGCCGGATCCGGCCGCGGCCGCACCTGAATCCTCCGACCGAGGACCTCCGCGCCCGCAGAAAAAGTCAACTGCGACAACTCCTCCAGTGAGCGCTCGACCAGCGGACGCTCCTGCGAACTTCGGGCCAGGCCAACCAGAATTGCCTTCTCCGTCTCTGCTTTTCCGTATTCGATTACCACCTCTATCAATATATGCAAGTTTCGCCTTTTTTCAATCTCAATCGGGGAAGTCGCCGCTCCGGCGGTCGGGCTGAAGACGATAAATGACATCTGCAGACCATCCGATAAACATGACATGACCCTTATCGAAAAAATAATCCGGACCGAAGGGCATCTTATCGACTCCGGGCTGTTGCGCCGGGTTTTCGACACCGTCATAAGTGACGGCGGACGTTTTGAGGTCCTCGACTTCACCATAGGCCGAAACAACGACGAGTTCTCCCGCGCCCGCATTAAAATAAACGCCGACGATGTCGTCGACATGAACACGATTCTCTTGAAGCTGTCCACGCTGGGCTGTGTTATTGACAAGGAAGAAGAAATAACCCTGGTCCCGGCGCCCGCCGACGGTGTCGTCCCGCCCGACTTTTACAGCACCACCAACCACGAAACCTTCATCCAGTTGCACGGCACCACCATCAAGGTCGACAAGCTCAGGATGGACGGGGTGATCGTGGTCGGCCGGGATGATGTCGGCCTGGTAACTGCCTCCGTCAGGAAACTGCGCGATGTCAGAAAAGGCGACAGCATCGTTGTCGGGCTCTCCGGCGTCAAAGTAAAGCCCGAATACGTGGAGCGCAGCCGCAGCGATTTCAGGTTCATGTCGGCCGAAGTGTCCACGGAACGAAAAGTGCGCCTGGCGGTCGACCGCGTTGCGGAACTAATCAACGACAGGAATAAGAAGGTCGTCACGGTAGCCGGACCGGTGGTAGTCCACACCGGCGGCGCTCCCGATTTGGCCCGCCTGATAGAAAACGGCTATATCCAGGCCCTGCTGGCCGGCAACGCCGTGGCTGTTCATGATATCGAAGCTGACCTCTATGGCACTTCCCTGGGCCTTGACCTTCAAACGGGCCGCCCCGTGGAGATGGGCCACCGCAACCATTTGCGGGCCATCAACGAGGTCCGCCGCGCCGGTAGTATCGCCGCACTCGTCGACGAAGGGCTGCTGACGTCGGGCATTATGTTCTCTGCCATCAGAACCGGCATTCCTTTTTCCCTGGCCGGCTCTCTCAGGGATGACGGCCCCCTGCCCGAAACAGTGACCGACATGAACCAGGCCCAGGATGACCACTCTCGAATTCTCGAGGGGGCCGACATAGTGCTCATGCTTTCTTCGATGCTGCACTCGATCGCCGTGGGCAACATGCTGCCCGCCAACGTCCTGACCATCTGTGTCGACATCAACCCCTCGGCGGTCGCCAAGCTCAAGGACCGCGGCTCTCTTCAGACGATAGGTATCGTGACCGACGTTGGTCTCTTCTTACAGCTTCTGGCGAGCAAGCTCCTCGATCACCCCAGCGTCCCAATTTAGTTCGTAGATTTGCATTGCCTTTTCCGTAGTATGTTGTAAATTATCAGCATGTTTAATGAGACTGTAATGGACCACTTTCAGAACCCGCGCAACGCCGGCGAACTGGCCGATGCCGATGCCGTGGGGTCCGTCGGCGATCCTACCTGTGGCGACGTGACGAAAGTCTACTTGAAAGTCGTCGACGGCAAGGTAGCCGATATAAGATACAAGACTTTCGGCTGCGCGGCGGCTATCGCCAGCAGTTCAATCGCGACTGAGATGGTGAAAAACAAGACGCTCGAGGAAGCCGCCAGCATTACTTCCGAGGATATTGTAGATGCCCTGCACGGCCTGCCGCCGGAGAAAATACACTGCTCCCGACTGGCCGCCAACGCTATCCGCGCCGCCGTCGAAAAGTACCGGGCCGACTCCTGAAAACTCGCGGTCGCCGTACCGCCGTTCGCTCCGGCCTTCCCGGCCGTTGCGACGGCTCGCCTCTAGCCCCTGAAAAGTAAATCGTCGAGTCCCCCGATGTAATAGCCGGGCTGCTCCCGGTCCTTTTGAAAATGTCGCCTGAGAGCCTTCCTGCCGGTCGTGAAGGCCGGCGCCGTTTCACTATCGATGCACCACCGCAGGAATGGAGCCGCCTTACCGCTTATAGCCTATCTTCTCCAGAAATTCCTTGCGCTCTTTTTTGTCATCTTCCGTCTCGACGCCCCGGGGCGATTCACCGTCGACCACGCCCAGCACGCCGCGCCCCTGGGTGGTCTGGATAATCACCACTTCCAGCGGGTTCGCCGTAGCGCAGTAAACCCGACAGACTTCGCTGACCTGCTTGACCTGATTGAGAACATTTATGGGAAAACCGTCTTTGAGGTACACGAAAAAACTGTGGCCGCAGCCGACGTCGAAAGCGGCTCTCTCGGCCATCCGGATAAGCTCAGCGTCGTTGCCGTCGGAACGCACCAGACATTTTTGAGAGGCCTCACTAAAAGCGATACCGAACTTCAGGCTCGTAGACGAGGTCACCAGAGTTTCGTAAAGGTCCTCGACCGTCTTGATAAAATGCGAATGCCCGAAAATAACATTGACGTCGGCAGGAACGTCAACCTTCACGACTTTAATCCTGTGTTCACCGTTACTCATCGTTATCCACCTCGAATATTTTGTCCGCCAGGCCGCTGTTGACGACCGGATTTCGATAGTATTCCGTACTGGAAAATTTCACGCCCATAAATAGCGCCGCCTTGCCCTTGCCCTGAACATCGGCCTGGCGCGGCAGCCACACGCCATTGCCGGCCGGTCCCACTAACGTCGATATGGTCAACTCATTGAGTTTGAACATGGCCTTCTTGACCAGCCTGGCCGGGGATATATCCGCTCGCACCAGATGGAATGACTCCGCTTCAAAATAGAAGTCACCGTTCACATTATCCTCAACCTTTTCCTTCGAGAGCACTTTGAAATAGTGACAAACATACTCCCCGATTTTCTCCTTGGCCACGCCTTCGTAAAGGATCTCGTACTGATCCCGGTTCTCGGGAAGAAAGGGGGTGAGCAGGGGGTAGGAGATGTTCCTGGCCTTCCGCTTTTGGGCCTTCTTGATGCGGTCGGACACTTCTTTGTCTCTATCCTGCTCGCTCTGCAGCTTGCCGTCCTTGTAGTACTCGAGATACTCCTCGGCAAACCAGGTGGTGTCCGGCAGGTACTTCAAGTAGAGTTTCTTGACAAATCTTTTCTTCTCCTTGCCGTCGTCGTCCTTCTCGACAAGCTCGGCATCAAAAACCACGTCCTCAAGTACATCCCTCTGCTGCTGCCTGACGGCCAGGATGCGATCAATCAGGGCCTCAGGGTCGATAGCGGCCATTTCCTGGGCTGGCACCGGCGAGCCTGCAGCGAACAACACCAGCAGACCGGCAGCTACCATCCTGGACGTCATTTCGATGTTTCCTCTATCACGACTTTCTGGATCACATCGCCATACGCGATTCTGTCGACAACATCCATACCGGCTACGACTTGCCCAAAGACGGTGTACCGACCTTCAAGGTGCGGCTGGCGCGCCAGCGTGATGAAAAACTGCGAGCCGCCGGTGTCTTTGCCGGATGTAGCCACTCCCACGGTGCCCCGTCTGAACGGCTCCCAGGAATATTCACAGCGGATGTAGTAGGGTGGGCCGCCCCAGCCATCGCCCCGCGGGTCGCCGCCCTGGATCACGAAGCCCGGAACCACCCGGTGAAAAATCAGCCCTTCGTAGAAGCCGTCCTCGGCAAGCTCAATGAAATTCAGAACCGTCAGTGGCGCCGCATCGAAGAAGAGCTCCATCTCGATTTCCCCTTTATCGGTATGGATAGTGGCGTATGGATTGGTGGCGTATTTGTCGAGAGCGCTTTCAATCCTGCCCTCGCTGATGCGAGTCTGTGCCACTGAAGCCAGCCCGGGCCTGTCCCCGCTCGGGAGCCCTGCGTGAATTTCGGCTGCTTCCACCCGCACTACGTACTCCGGGTCAAGAATCCCGTCCAGCAGGATTTCCATGGCAGCCGTATCGTTCGGGTTCTCCGCAAGAAAAACACCGGCCGCCTGTACCAGTTCACGCCGGATGTCCACATCGATTGCCTCACCGCGCGACATCATGGTCCGCAGTACCGGCAGGTAACCGGCCAGCCGCTTCTGTTTAATCATTTCGACGGTACCCGTGACCACAACGTAATCCGCATCGGCTAGGGCTTTGCCCAGGTAAAAGTCGACATTGGTCGAATCCAGCCGCACCAGGGCATCAAAGGCGGCCATCCGCACCATACCATCCTCATCACTGAAGAGCACCGCCAGCCGGGGGACAACATTGCTCTTGCCGACCAGACCATAAGCCTCCGCACAGGCAGCCCTGATGTACGGCTCGCCCTGCGCCGCCAGGGAATCTATCATGTTCACCGAACGGTCCTTCCGGATCACGGCCAGGTACTTAATGCCTGCCGCAACCACTGCCGGGACCGGGTAAACTTCGAGTTTGGCCAGAATAGCGCTCAGACCATCCCGGTTTTCCTGCCGCCGCATCGCCTCTATCAGCGCTACCATGACCTTTTCGTCGGTCACCTGCTCGAGTTTTCGGGCCAGTTGGGTGCGGGCCTCCGAATTATCTTTCCTGCCAAGCGCTGCCACGGCCTGGGCGACCACGCTCGGGTCGCTGTCGTTCAAAGCTATGGCCAGGTAGTGTTCGGCATCGGGGGAGGCTATGTGACTCAGGCCGCTGATGGCTGTTGCGCGCACGAACGGGTCGGCATCGGCCAGAAACCGTACAAAAACAGGCATGGCCTGGTTCGCCTCGAAGCGAGACAGGGCGTACAGGGCCGCCGCCTGCACCAGAGCGTCCTCTTCGCCATTGACAAATTCGGTCACAGCCGCTGCTTTCGATTTCGCCCCCGCCCGAAACAGGGCCAGGCAAGCCGCCTCCCGCACGTCCGGTGACGGATGCGAAAGAGCCTCCACCAACTGGTTGGCGACGTCATACATGGTGCTGTCGGCCAGCCGGCCCGCCGCTTCCACCAGCCGCATCGCCACCGCCGACGGCACGTCAGGGACCATGTCCATCAACTGAGAAGCATACCCTTTTTCCCTGGTCAACCCCAGCGCAAAGGCCGCTTGTGAAGCCACGTCGAGACTGCTGTCGGTCACCATATCGATGAGCAGCTTGCCGCTGCCTTTTTGTCCGATACGACCCACCGTCAGGGCCGCCCGCCCGCGCACTTCCGGATCGGTACAGTGCAGGTAGGTCTCGAGGCGACCGCTAAGTTCCCGCCGGTCTTCATCGTGAATTATTTCGGCCAGTTTCTCCGCAGTGCTCTTCTCGCGGAAGGTGTCCCACACGTAGTAAGCCACTGCCGCTGCGAGGATAACGACCACCGCTGCGGCGAGCCGTCTGAGAAATCTCTCCATAGCAGAAAATCTAACCGCCACTTAATATGCCGTCAACATATATGTTGCTCGCCCCCACATTGACTGGGACTCGTTTCTTGCTATGGCAGAACGGGTTACGCCCGGCCATGCGGCAAAAACCCCTGCCGGCCGGGCAGGCGTCAGTATGATTTTTGTCTCAGAAACCACATCAAGGGCATGCCGGCGGCGCCGGGCCGGAGGGGATTCCGAAAAGGTAGGCCAACAAGTAACTCACGTCCGAGACGTTCACCTTCTCGTCAGGATCGCCGTTGGCGTTGCCTTCCTCCCAGCAGACCGGCTCCGGGCCTGTCGGAATTCCGAAAAGGTAGGTCACGAGGTAGGTCACATCCGAGACATTTATCTTGTCATCCGGGTCGTCATTCGTGTTGCCGCGAACTCCTTCACAGCACCCGAAAACTTCCCGCCCATAGACCGACATCGCTGAGGAATCCATGGTACAGGCAAAACCTGCCGAATCGACCAGGAAGCCCGTCCATCTCGACAGGCACTTACTGTACGTGCTGCTCGGCAGGTCGGGATTTGTCTGATCCGGCTCCACGGCGACCGGCGTCAGGATGAACTTGGCGGCGTACCATGATGCTGCCACGGGGTCGGTCGAGGCTACCAGGGCTTTGGTATTGGTCAGGTGTGCCAGGTTGCTTGGCCCCCAACCCGATGTCCACGTCGCATCGACGATCGTGAGGTCGGGATACGTTACGGCGATGACCCGCGCCACCAGAGCATAACCGCCGAAGATGTAGGTGCTATGCATCTGATTCCAGCCCCCATAGCGTTCGTCGGCGTAAGCCGTTGTGAGAACACCCACCCAATTTTTGACGGCGATCGTAGCGCCGGCCAGCACGTGGGCTTTAAGCACCGGAAAATCTATTATGCACAGCCGCGAGGCATCATACGTTTCACTCACCGGGTCCCACACACCATAGCGCAGCGAAACGCGATGCTCGCCCGAGGGTGTGAGGAATTTCGGGTAAGTCACTTTCGTGTCTGCTTCGTATACATAGCCGCTCGCGTCGTCGCCAGCGGAATACTCATCTACCACCACGTTCCAGTAAATATTCCAATCCAGCAGGTATACCGGATGCCCCTTGGCGTAAAACGTGTTCACCACATCCTCTATGCTCTGCTCGCTGTCGTCCGAGTTGTTGTCGTTGTCCAGTATGCCGGTACCGATTTCCTGGGTGTTGTCGCAGACAATGATTTCGCCCGTAAATCCGTCCGGGTGGAGAAGAATTTGCCGTATCAAGCCCTTGACGCGGTCGGTGTTGGTCGTGTTCTGGGCCGTCCACTGGTAGTTGCCCTTGATTATCACGACGTCATCCGCTCCCACCACTCCCTCGGGATGGACACCTGTGCGGTGAAGGAACACGCCCCCCGTTTCCAGCAGTGCCACAAGAGTGTCCATGGCCGGGTCCGACAGGTGCTCATCCGGAACGGTGGCGTCGCCCGCCGCCAGTGAACCCGTGGTTGGAGGTATGTTGTCATACACGAAGACCGTCGAAATGGGATCGGGCGTCTCCCAGATGGGTAGCGCCAAGGATATGTCAATCGCCGACTTCGAAGGTTCCGGGCGCAGGCCGATAAACCAGATAAGTCCCAGCGCCACCAGAACAATACCGGAAGCCTTGAGAAAGCGCTTTAGAAACAGGCCTGCCCCAAGGAAGGCGAAAAGTGAAAGCAGCCAGCCGGTCGCAATCGGCATCGCCGCCCGCTGACAGGGATAGGTCAACCTCTTGGGATTAGTCCCGCTCCTCAGCAATATCCAGAGGAGCGCCAGAAACCCGACAACCCAGTGCCAGGTGTGAGTGATTTCCAGAGATAGTCTCGGACGCTGCACAATCGAACTCCATACTCCTGCTAACCTGATTCTCGAAAGCCATCGGATGCCAGAATCAGCGCAGAACAGAGTTTGCCCGCACTCCGCCGGCTTTCGGCCTCTTTATTAATTATCACCCTAAATGACGAGAGTCGTTCTGCTTTTGTTGCGGTCTTTCTCCTGAAAATCGAAGACGCCCATGGACATACCGGCGCCGCCGGACCGATGGGGGACTCAGGAGGTCGGAATCATCAAAGCGGACCGGCCTCGATGTGTACGCAGCGCCCGGTTGGCTGACTGTAACCGCTATCCTGCAATCTCCGAAGAACTTGCCCGGCAGGGTTAGCCACTGCTCAGATCCGAAATCAGCCTTTACCTCGGGTTCGCCCGAATCCCTTCCAGGTCACCCGGATGGTCGCTTTTCACTTGACAAAGAATCGGCGCCCGATATATTCACTGCCGCCCGGATGGGCTGCCGCGGGTGGTCTCTAAAAAGAACTTACGGCATTGTGCTTTAGAGGTAAAAAAAATCTGGCACTAAAGAGGATATAAAAGTGTTTCTGTAACCGGAACATCGCTGTTCCGGCAAAGTAGCAACAAGGCGGACGTATGTGAGGCCGATCATGCGTTTGTCTTTTTTTTCCGTTCAGATCGGCCGGAAGGATTAAAGTATGAATAAGCGTGTGTCGTCGATTTTGGTGGCACTCGCTCTCGCCGGATTCGTTGCGGGGTGCAGCGAATCCCCGACTGCACAGTATGACGCCGGCAAGGCGACTCTCGAAAAAGCGCGCCTGGCCGAGGCAGAGCAGTATGCTCCTGCTCTTTTCAGCCAAGCCACCGACTCTCTGAATGCGGCGGTGGTTGAGATGCAGAAGCAGGACGACAGGTTTTCTGCTTTCCGCAGCTATGGTAAAGCCAAAGAATTCTTCATAGTGGCCCAGGGGCTTGCCGAGAAAGCCGTCGTTGAGGCTGCCGCCGAAAAAGAAAGAGTGCGCCTTCAGGACAGCACTTTGATCGCAGAGATTGATTCCCTGATCACCGAAGCCAACAAGAGTATTGCAGCCGCTCCCAAAGGCAAGGGTTCTCGCATTGACCTGAAAGTAATGCAGGCCGACATCACGGCCGCCTCCGCCGCCCTGACCGCCGCCACCGGGCAATTCAGCCAGGGACGTTACCTCACCGCCAGAGAGCAACTGCAGGCTGTCAGGCAGCAGGTCATGAAGGTGACAACTGATATCCAGACCGCGGTTTCTCGGCTGTCGAACAAGTAATCTTTCCGAACTTGAAAACCCGTCAGACTAAGGAGGGGCACACTTTAGTTCCCCTCCTTGCTGATAAAGACACGGACAAAGAATTTTCTGAGGGCCGGACCCGCCATGATGACTCACCATCGTACGACTCCCGTTTTGGTCTTGTTCTCGATAGTCCTGTTACTGTTCGCCGGTGTCGTCGCCCACAGAGAACTACGGCAGCCGCCGCTGGACAAGCTCCAGCGAGCTATGAATCTGTTGGAGGCGGCTCGCCAGGCTCAGGCCGACCGCTCGGCCGCCGACACCTACCGTTCGGCACAAAAAAACCTGACTGAAGGGCGACGGGTGATGACGGAAGTCAGCACCAGCTGGTGGCCGTTCGGGTCATACCGCCTGGCTGATTCCCTTCTGTCGGAATCCATTCATCAGTCCAGGGCGGCTGTGTCGGAGGCGGGAAGCAAGCAGACACGGCGAGAAGAAAAAATGCTCTCGGATATCTCCCGCCTGGATGACAGTCTGAAAGTCTGGCGCGACCTTCTCGATCAAGCCCTGCCTCGTACCGACGAGGAACTGCTGTACCGCTCGGCGGCCTTCAGTCTGCACATGTCGGCAAACATGCTGGAGAAACGACAGCTCCAAGCTGCCGGGGAATATGCCGACACCGTCGCCGCCATATTCAGGACTCTTCAACAACGCCATCAGGAACATCATTCTTCCCGAAGCCAGTGGGTCCGACGGTCGCAAGACTGGGCGGCGCAGGCAGTGGACGAATCAAGAACTTCCGGGAAAACGACTCTCATCGTCGATAAAAGCAGCCGCTATCTGTACATCCTGTCGGCCGGCAGAGTGGCCGACTCCATGGCCTGCGATCTTGGCTACAACTCCGGCTGCCAGAAGAAGTTGAAGGGCGACGGGGCCACTCCCGAAGGCGCGTATCATGTAACAAGAGTCAACCGCGGCAGCAAGTACTATCTCGCCCTCGTCCTGGACTACCCGAATGCCGACGACCGCCGCCGTTTTCAGGCTAACCTGGCGTCCGGGGCTGTCCCGCGCGATGCCCAGATTGGCGGATTGATTGAAATCCACGGTCACGGCGGCACCGGTCGTGACTGGACCGACGGATGCGTGGCCGTGACCGATAAGGATATGGATAAGTTGGCGCGCCTTGCCACCGTCGGCACCCCCGTGACCATCGTTCGACAGTGGGAGAAACGATAATGAGAGTGCTTTCCTGCCTGCTGTTCTCGGTCGCCGTGGTTGCCGTGACTTTACTGATTGTCCGGAGACCGATGATGACTACAGCCGTTGACACTATCCAGCCGTCCGAGGTTCTCTACAATGGCCGGATCACGGCGTTTGGTGGCGCCAACGGTGACTCCGACACCACGGGGCGGCGGTCACAGGCTCGCCACCTCAAGGGTCCTTACATCGTCATTGACAGGTACTGCAACAAGCTGTTTCTGAGGACCGAAGATTCCATATTACTCGAAGCTCTCTGCTCGACCGGCTCCGGCGGTGAACTGGTCGACGCGCCGACGGGTCGGCGATGGCAATTTGACACACCCCCGGGCGTTTTCACCGTCGACGCTAAACTGACAAACCCCTGGTGGCGCAAACCGGACTGGGCCTTTATCGAGGAAGGCATCCCGGTGCCGAAAAATGATGCGGAGCGCCTGGACGACCAGATGATGGGGGAATACGCCATCGGTTTCGGCGACGGCTTCTTCATCCACGGCACTATCTACGAGCGACTGCTGGGAGTTGCCGTGACTCATGGCTGCGTTCGGCTGGGCACTGCCGACCTGAAGAAGCTGTATGACCATACCCGGATAGGGACTTCCGTTTATGTCTTTTAGCTTTCTGCAATGCAAGACCACGTGCGGTCCGACCCTTGCCGCAATTGTCCTGCACTTTACCCTTCTTGCCGCTTTCGGCCCCGCAGCTCCGTCTTCCGCAAGCCCGGGCCCGAAAGCCGCTAAGCTTGCACCGGTCTCGGAAGCAACGCCGCGCCTGGTCATAGATATGCAACGACAGGTGATTGACGTCAGGCTGACCGATATCGTCCTGCGCGAATATGCCTTCACGATTCTGGATGACGGCGGCATGACCGGGGGGTTCACAGAGAACCTGTCGTCTCCGCCCTCGGAGATGCCGATAGTAGAGAGCGTTTACCTGATCTCGGGCGCTGAGACAATCCCTGAAGCCGAGTTACGGATAATCGCCGAGGAGACCGGTCTCGGCGCGGACCACATCCAGCGATTCCTTCCCGGCAAGATGGTTCTGGTAACGAGTGAAGGCATGCGCATATATATCGAGACTGAATGTCCCACTGCGAAAACATTCCGCTGGCAGTGGATAAAGGATGTCTTCGGGCGCGTATGGTGCGCATTGACAGGGGGGAATTCTCTGCACCTTAGCCTGTCTGCCGAAGATGCTATGTCTCTCTATGGCGTCGCCAGAAGCAGACCACCAGTGACCGTCAAACAATGACCGCGGCTCCTTCGATAGTGAGGCGGCGGGCGACGCCTTCGGGTTGCACTGTCCTGATGCCACGCCCCCAACAAAAAAACCCCTGCTGGTCAGGCAGGGGTCCGGTCTAACAAATTGGCATACTATTTCTCCAGTAAGCCGCTAAGCTTCAAAGCAAACGCCGTGCCTCACCCAAAAACGATGTATATTCCAACCATACCCTGTGCCCGGCAGCAGCTTGGGCAGTTACCTGCGCCTGTCATGTCGAATGTTTGCAGAACTGTTCAAAAATTGAACACTTTATTTCTCACTCCTCGGCACAGTCTGTTACTTATTCTGCACTTTCAGTGGTAATCATCCGGCACACACGCTGCACCAGCGCCCGCTCGCCACAGGCGCGCCCCCGCCGGATGCCCCTGGAGAAACGCTAACGGTTGAATTTTCTGGCAGCTTTCTCTAATCGTGGATCTGTCAGCTTTTTCAGGGAACGGTTAAGTTTGATAATATCCGCCCCGCTTAGCTTGGCCAGCCCCCTGGAAAACTTCCCGGTGATGATTTCATCCGCGACCTCTTTCATGCGGTCCCTGACTGTCCGGTCGATAATCCTCGGCCCGGCCCTCGCCGAGCCGTAGCGGGCCGCCACCGATATTCTTCGCAGCATTCCCTCGATGCCGTGCTCTTTGAGGAGTTGGACAATCAGGTCCAACTGGTAAGCCACTTCAAGGTACGCGTTCTCGGCCGGGATACCTTTCTCAACGAGCACCTCAAAGCCGTTCTTGATAAGAGCCGCCAGCCCCCCGCAGAGGACCGCCTGTTCTCCGAACAGGTCGCCCACGGCCTCATGCTCGAAGGTCGTGGCGATCAGTCTCTGTGGTTTGAACCCTATGGCCCTGGCCAACTCCAGCGCCGTCCGGCGGGCATGGCCGGTAAAGTCCTGCCCGACGGCATAGAAGGCCGACAGCGACCGGTCGGTCAGGTACTTCTCGCGAACAGCCCGGCCGGGTGCATGGGGCGCAATCAATATCACATCGCAGAATGCCGCCGGCACGACCATCCCGAAATGAACCGAGAGACCATGCAGAAAAAGCAGCG
>Ga0224495_10000398_pt1 | contig 35142 bp, 32 predicted proteins | sample SF_Jul11_sed_USG_FD_168128 | JGI IMG/M metagenome (GOLD analysis project Ga0224495, IMG submission 168128) | Sediment microbial communities from San Francisco Bay, California, United States - SF_Jul11_sed_USGS_4_1 | ecosystem: Environmental > Aquatic > Marine > Sediment | place: USA: California... | reverse complement strand
GTCCTCGCTGATTTCGCGGCAGCGCCTGTTCAACATGCCTCTGTGGCTGGCCGAAGGCTACGCCGAGTATTCCTCGCGCCACGGGTGGGATTACTTCTCGGACATGTACGTCCGCGACGCCACCATCGCCGGCTACCTGACGCCGCCGGAATACATAGGTGGTTTTCTGGCGTACAAGCAGGGGCAGGCGATGATGAAATATATCGCCGACAAGTACGGCGAGGATAAGCTGGGCGACATCTTCAAGAAGGGAAAAGCCTTCCTGACCATCAACAAAGCCCTGAAAGAATCTATCGGCATCGACCAGAAGAAACTCTGGGAAGAGTTCTCCAAAGAGATGAAGCGCCGTTACTGGCCGGAAATAGCTTTGCGCAAAGAAGCCAGCGAGATTGGCAAACAGTTGACCAAGGCACGCGAGGACGGGTCGTATTTCAACGAGCAGCCGGCGTTTTCACCCGAAGGCGATCGCCTGGCCATGTACACCGACAAATCAGATTACACTGAAATCGTCATGATATCGGCTATTGACGGCGAATCCATAGCCCGTCTGGTCAAGGCCGAAAGATCCAGCGACCTGGAATCGCTGCACTCGTTCGTGTCCGGGTTCTCGTTTTCGCCCGACGGAAGTAAGTTGGTCTTTGTTGCTAAATCCAAAGGCCGGGAGGCCATCTGTTTCTTTGATGTGCGTGAGCGCAAAATCTACAAGAAAAGAAGCCTTGATTACTATAACATCTTGTCTCCCGCGTGGTCACCCGACGGTGGCCGCGTAGCCTTCTCGGCCCTGCGAGGACACCGGCGGGATCTCTTCATCTACCATATAGAGCAGGATTCCGTCGAACAGTTGACTGACGATAACTATGATGATATGAGCGCCAGTTGGGTCCCCGGCACCGACCTGCTGGTGTTCTCGTCCGATCGTGAGCACCCCCGCAGCTACACAACTGATACGGCGGGCAATCCCTACGTGGGCCCGGGAGCATACATGCCGGGTGATTTCCGCTACGGCTGGTACAACCTGTTCAAATTGGATCTTTCGAGCGGGGACATCCGGCCGCTCGACTTCGGCGGCGGCAATAACAGTTCCCCGAAAGTGTCGCCGGACGGCAAAAAAGTTGCGTTCATCTCCAACCGCAACGGCATCGACAATATTTACATCGGTTATCTCGATTCGGCCAGGTACTATGCCGTGACCGACATCCTTACCGGGGTCCGGTCGTTGTCCTGGTCACCCGATGGCGGCAAGATTGCCTTTGCCGCTTTCAATAAAGGCGTCTTTGATATCTTTATCCTTAAGGATATAGTGCCCCAGGGCGAGTTGGGTGTTCTGGCCCCGACCGATTACATGCGGGGCAAGTACGACCTGCTGCGCCGGGACGTCGGTGAACTGGCGGAAGCCTTGGAAAAACCCGACAGCCTGACCGCCGACAGTGCGCGGCCGCCGGAGGAGCCGGGCGATGACTATGCTACGTACGAGGTCGACCCTGCCGACCTGCAGGCCCGCCTCGATTCGACTGTCGTCGACAGTGCCGCAGCGGCGAGCGATTCGACCCTGGCGCAGACTCCGCCGAAAAACCCCGAGGATTCCACGATTACGGAAACAGGTGTATACGACGACGAGTTTGTCTTTGTCAGTGACAGGAAAAACCTTCCCTATGACGATTACCTGGTAGACGTGGCCGAAGATTCATCGAGCCGGGGTCTGGCCGGTCAGACCGAACCGGCTCATTTCGATTCCGTCGCGCCCCCACTGCCCGGTGGCGAATATCAGGTCAGGAAATACAAGGTCCGGTTCACCCCGGATTATGTCGGCGGCGGGTTCTCTTATGACACCTTCTTTGGTGTGCGGGGCCAGACCTTTTTTGTTTTCAGCGACTACCTTGGCAATCATCAGATAATACTGGCCACCGACCTGGTAAACACCATCGATCAGTCCAACGTCCAGGCTTACTATTTCTATAACCGGAAACGCATAAATCTCGGTGTGGGTCTGTTTCACACCAAGAACTTCTATATTGATAACAACGATTTTCTTTTCTCTGACAGGTTCTTCGGTTTTCAGATGCTGGCCAGCCGCCCCTCCTCCAAATTCAGCCGTTTTCAGTTTGTGGCCAGTCAGTACTTCATCAATCGCCAGTATCACGATCTGTTCGACCCGCGTGTAAGCCGCAGTACCAAGGTAACCACCGGCGAACTGGCCTACGTGACCGACAACATCATCTGGGGCATCACCGGACCGGTTAACGGGCGGCGTTCGAAAATAGCCGTCTCCGGCGGCATCAACTTTTTTGACGCCAATGACCTGCAGTTCTATTCGGCCGAGTTCGACTATCGCAAGTACTGGCATTTCTTCAAGAATTATTCCGTGGCTGTGCGTTTTGCCGGGGGAGCCTCTTTCGGAAAGACACCGAAACTCTATTTTCTGGGAGGGACCACCAACTGGATCGGCGACCGCACGCTTGATGCCAGAGTGTATGAAGTGGAAAACCTGTATTTCTCCGACGTGGTCACGCCGTTGCGAGGGTTTCCGTATTATGACATGACAGGGGACCGCTATGGTTTGATAAACTGGGAATTTCGTTTCCCCATGATCGATTACTTTGCCATGCGTTTTCCTCTGCCGTTACAGCTCAGCCGCGTGCAGGGTGTAGTTTTTACCGATATGGGCGCCGCCTGGTTCGGCAGCGATTTCAAGGGCGGCACTTCTCAGGGAGGCAACAGCCGCCTGGTGGATATCAAAACCGGCTTTGGCTTCGGGATGCGCGCCAATCTCGGCTTTCTTGTGCTGCGTTACGATCTTGCCTGGTCCACCGATTTCGATCAGATCTCGGACAAACCCAGTTACTACTTCTCCTTCGGAGCCGACTTCTAGGTTCTTTTGACATCGACGTGGCGAATTTTAGGCAAAAAAAATGCGGTCACATGCTGACCGCATTCTTACCACAGAAGACCACTATCCTTTTTTCTTGTGCACGGAGCAGAACTTGCTCTTACCGTCGGTGAACCGTTTGCATTGCTTCTTGTCTTTGGTCCTGGCCGCGCAACGCACCTTCTTGGTGGCTTTCTTCTTGGCAGCGACTTTTTTCTTGGCCGTTTTTTTCTTGGCCGCTGCCTTCTTCTTGGTGGCCTTTTTAGCTTTGCGCATTGAACATCCTCCACATTTGAGTGTTCACTCATAAAAGAACGATTTATAAAAATCATGTCAAGCAAAAAGTACACTTTGTTGCGCCACATTTATCACGTCACGAGAACGTCGCCTCTGGCCGTGTACATGTGATGTGAGGATATGCCGGGGAGCGGATGAACGGTGTTCGAGTAACTTCAGTGCGGCCGTCAGCGTTTTCGCGAGGCCTTTACCGATGTTCGCCGCTTCTTCTTCTGGTGGGCGAGGCTGTGGTTGTTGTTCTGACCGAATGTCTCCAGCGTCAGCGCCATCGTGCGCAAGCGCTCGTCGACGCCGGCCAGAACGGAACCTTTCGTAAAGCGACCGTCGGAAAGTTTCTTGCCGGCCAGCCGACCGGTCAATATCTCGATGCCCTCGTTGATAGTCCTGATGGGATAGACGTGGAACCTGCCTTCTTTGATGGCCCCCATGACGTCAGGACGAAGCATCAGGTCGGGCACGTTCTGATGCGGGATCAGGACACCCTGAGAACCGCTGAGCCGGCGGCTCTGACAGACATCGAAGAAACCCTCGATTTTTTCGTTGACGCCGCCGATAGGCTGAATCTCTCCCTTCTGGTTGACCGATCCGGTCACGGCCAGCGACTGCTTGATGCCAATCCCGCTCAGGGAGGAAAGAATGGCGTAAATCTCGGTGGAAGAGGCGGAGTCGCCGTCGACGCCGCTGTATGACTGTTCAAACGAGATCGAGGCCGACATGGCCAATGGTTTGTCCTGGGCAAACATCTCGCGCAGATAACCGCTCAGGACAAAAACGCCTTTGTTATGAATTGGACCCGACAACTCGGCTTCCCGTTCGATATTGATGACCCCGGCCTTGCCCAGGGCCGTCGAGGCCGTGATGCGCGTCGGACGACCGAAGGAGTAGTCCCCGAGGTTGTAGACTGACAAACCGTTGATCTGCCCGACGACGCTCCCGGAGGTTGACACCAGAAGGGTGTTGTTATCGAACAGTTCCTGAATCTTCTCTTCGACCATGTTCACCCGTTCCTTCTTGTTGATGACGGCGCAGTGCACGTCTTTTCGCTCCACCGTCCGGCTCTTGCGCTGGCGGGCGCAAAAGGTGGCTTCACGGATGATATCCGATATGGCCGTAAAGCGGGTGCTCAACTTGTCCCGGCGGCCCGAAAGCCTCTTGCCGTAATCGGCCACCGCCTGCATACCGGAAGCGTCAAACGGCAGCAGATTGTCGCCGTCAACGACTTTGCGAACGAACTCGAAGTATTTATGCACGTTCTTGTTAGTGAGTTTCATGACACTGTCAAACTCGGCCTTGATTTTGAAAATCTTCTTGAAGTCTTCATCGTAGTGCCAGAGAAGATCATAAATTCGGGGCTGCCCGATTATCACGACTTTGATGTCAATCGGGATCGGTTCCGGCTTGATACCTGCGCCGGCCATCATGTAAAAGGGATCATACCCGGCGATCTCCAGCTCGTGGTCGCGAAGGGTCCGCTTCAGGTGCGGCCATACGCTCGCCTCCGAAAAGAGATCGGTGGCATTGATGACCAGATAACCTCCGGCCGCCCGCAGGAGTGACCCGGCAAAAATGCGCGTGAAATCGGTCCGCCAGTACCCAAAACGGTCAACCACGCGCTCCAGGGATCCAAAAAGATTCTTGTACGTCGGAGATTTCTCGATCACGATCGGCACCGTGGTCGTTTCGGAGTTGTCCAGAATCAGGTTTATGGAGAATTCCTCAAACGGTTCTCTTTTGCGGTAAGGTGGCGCCTCCTCTTCGCCCCGCCGGGGCTGAGCCTCGCGAAAACGGTCCAGGTCGCTCAGCAGCGCCTCGTCTACTTCATCCAGATAAACCTGCACCTTTTCACCGGGATACCGTTTCTTGAGCAGGTTGACTTTCTCCGTGATAAGGGGGGCGATCATTGAATAACGCAGCTTCTCCAGAGCCTCGTCGAGTTTGCCGGCCAGTTTCTTGGATTCAATCGTGGTGTTGTCAAAATCCCGCCGCAGGCTGTCCCATTTGCGCCGCATTTCGTCCAGACGTGAAAGCGAGAATTTGCCTTCCTTGGAAAGCGCCTCCAGCTTCTCAAGGGACACCGGCTCTTCGTCAACCAGCGGCTGGATGTCGTTCCGGGCCATCAGACCGGTCTGAATCTGCACCATGACGAAACCGGCTTCGTTGAGTTTATCCTCAAAACCGCTGATAAGCTGCTTCTGGCGCTGCTCGAACTCGCGCGTGATACGGCTGTGACGGTCCTTGTAATCGTCGGAAAGAAAAACCTTGGGCACCACCTTGCGGATGGAGTTGATCAGGTAGCCCATGTCTCTTTTGAAGCGACGGCCGTCGCCGGCCTCGAATGTCAGAACGCGCGGGCAGTCCTCGTTCTTGAAATCGTTGCAGTAGCAGTAATCTTTTAACTGCGGCTTCTCACGGTTAAGCTGCTCCAGCAGCATCTTGATGGTGGTCGTTCGACCGGTGCCGGCCAGACCCGTTACGAAGATGTTGTAACCGACGCTCTTGACGTTCAGGCCGAGCTTGATCGAGTCTATGGCCTTTTCCTGCCCGATGATCACACGGCAGGGCTCGATATCACTCGAAGTCTTGACTCCCCGGGGCAGGTAATCAGTGCTGTAATCGAGGTCCTTAAATGATAACTCACGCGATTTTCTGGCAAACTTGGTAGCCGGCATCACATCCTCCGTTGGATTTCTTACTTTCACCTTAAAATAGAGAATGTTCTCCCCGCGGGAAACAAGTTTTTCCGTGGCCGTACATTCGGAACGCTTTTTGAAGCCCGTGCAAAGCATTGCCCCAGCCTGGACTTATCATGTAAAAGACTCAGGCGACGGCTGCCGGAGTAGTCGACTGTCAACCCGAAAATAGTTGGCCCGATTTCCCCATTCGGCGATCTGTCAGACCGCATGAATGGTCCCTTTAGAGCTTCCACGCGCTCAAAAATCTTCATGAATGAAGCGAGTTAAGAAAGCCGTCTCATTGTTGTCCAAGGGCTTAACTGGCAACATGATATGTTTGCCCGAACGAATGACGACGGAGGTCGAGCGTCATTTCGGCGCATAGCCTGCCATTCTGGCATTGAATTTTCTGCCATCCTTCAAAAAAAGTGATAAAAATTTTTGGTTAAGTAAGCTATTTCACGGCATCGAATTACCGGGCCTGTCGCCCGTAAGTCATTCAAAGACAACACAATAACTTCTCTTGACAACTTCTTTTTAATATCTATATTCAAGTCCTGTTGCTTTTTTAGCATTGCGCATTGAATTGGCGGTATCGTCTAGTGGTTAGGACGGGTGGTTCTCAGCCATCAAACCGGGGTTCGATCCCCCGTACCGCTGAAAGCAGTGTAGGCGCCTGTCGACTCCTTTTTCGGCAGGCGCTTCCTTTATCGTTGAAACGCAGGCGCTCGTTATACCGTCATGAGCGTGCGCATCTGCCGCCAGAGGGTACAAAAGACCCGCTCACGATCCCGAGCACCGTCGTCCTTGTCTTCTGTGCGCCCGTGTTTTTCAGCGTCGATGCCTCGCGAGGCGCGTATAACAGCAATAGCAGAATATGAAGGCTGAAGATGATTGAATTGATCGCGGTAACTGCAGGTCCCTTGATCGACGATATTCGTAAACTGATCATGGAATACGAGGACTCGGTGGATTTCGATCTCTGTTTTCAGAATATTCAGAGTGAACTGGCGGCGCTGCCCGCGCCATACGATCCGCCTGAAGGTTGTCTGCTGCTGGCCCGCTGTGACGGGGAAGCCGCCGGCTGCGTGGCCATGCAAAGACTCGCTGATGGCGTCAGCGAGATGAAAAGGCTGTACGTGAAACCCAAATTTCGCGGCCGGGATATCGGCCGAAGTCTGGCAATGGAGATTATAGACAGGGCGCGGCAGGGGGGTTATCGCCGCATGCGGCTGGATACCCTTACCACGATGAAAGAGGCTGTGGCCCTCTACCGTTCGCTGGGCTTCGTCGCCATTGAACCTTATCGCTTTAATCCGATCGAGAGCGCGCTATACATGGAATTAACGCTTGATGCCGGATGACGCGACCGACTGGTCTGAGAAGCCGCTATTCTCGCTGAAATCTCGCTCGCATTATCGGCTGCGTCGTCCGTTACCGGGCGCAACGGCAATTTCGCTGCTAATCCCGGCCCCCTTATCTCATGGAGCCATTGGTAGTCAGTTTGGATTCCGGTCATAGTTCGGCGCAGGAGGTCTCCTTTTCGACCGCGGGCCGAAAAAGGAAGCGAAAGGTCGCACTAAAGGTTCGTCCGCTCGCAACCGGGCAGCCGCCCATCCGTATAAAGGGATGTATCCTGGCAAATTTCCATCCGAGGAGGTATTCATGAGCTTCGTTCGTGAGCAGCATCATGCCGGCATTGCGACATTGACTCTCAGTCGAGGCAAAGTCAATGCCCTCAATGAACCCATGGTCGAAGAAATTCGTCAATCTTTTGAAAACATGGGAAAAAACCCCGATGTGAAGGCGGTGATTCTTACCGGAGAAGGAAAATTCTTCTCGTTTGGCTTCGATATCCCTGAATTTCTCGGTTTTCAGAGAGAATCGTTCGCCCGTTACCTGAAAAAGTTCACCGACCTTTTGACCTATCTCTTTGTGTTTCCCAAACCGGTTGTCGCGGCGCTGAACGGCCATGCCGTGGCAGGCGGCTGCATGCTGGCCACCACCTGCGACTATCGCCTTATGGTTTCCGGGAAAGCGAAAATCTCGCTCAACGAAGTCAGTTTCGGCTCCAGTGTGTTCGCCGGAAGTGTTGATATCCTCAAATTCTGCACCGGCGCCAAAAACGCCTCCGAAATCTTGCTCAGCGGCACCATGTACTCAGCTGAAGAGGCCCTGAGGCTCAACCTTATAGATCAGATTTCATCGCTCGATAGGTTGCAGGAAGATGCCGAAGCTGCCACCCGCGTTATGGCCGGGCGAGCCCAGCCGGCCTTCGCCAGCCTGAAAAGGCTTCTGCGTCAGCCGCTGGCTGATACCTGGGCAAACAGGGAAGCGGCTTCCATTGAAGAGTTTCTCGATATCTGGTATTCCGAGGACACCTGGAAACAGCTTCAGGATATAAAAATACATTCGTAGCTCGGTGCCGCCGACCGCAAGAAAGCGCTTGCAAACGGCCTGGCGGCATGGTAATTTTTAGTCACGGCTTCATAGATTCTCTCCCGAAGCAAATTGGGCAAAAAATCCGACGCGGTTCGGATTCCAGATAAGGTCCGAAATAAACCTCCAGGAGGTATTTATGCCCGTCAAAAAGCTCAAAGATTTTCTCGACAGTAACGATATCAGGTACGTGACCATCAGCCACTCGCGGGCGTACACCGCCCAGACCATCGCGGCCTCGGCCCATATCCCGGGCAAGGAACTCGCCAAGACGGTGGTGATCAAAATCGATGGCAAGATGGCCATGGCCGTTCTGCCGGCCTCGTACAAGATAGACTTCGACCTGCTCAAGCAGATGTGCGGGACCGACGACGTCGAACTGGCGACCGAGAAAGAGTTCAAAGACATGTTCCCGGAGTGTGAAGTGGGCGCCATGCCGCCGTTTGGCAACCTGTACGGCATGGACGTCTACGTGGCCCAAAGTCTGACCGAGGACGAGGAAATCGCTTTCAACGCCGGCTCGCACACGGAACTCATCAAGCTGTCCATGAAGGACTACGGAAAGCTGGTTAAACCGAAAGTCGTCAAGTTCTCCATCCAGTAGGCGGTCACGCAAATCCGGCTGTTCTTCTGATTCGTCGATCGACTTACACGTCCAATTCGCCCGGGCTTGTGCCCGAGGCAGCCAATCGACCTGTTGTGTTATCCGCCGCCGGCCCGGCGCCGACTTTGGAAATTTCTTAATAACGCCCGGCGCCTCGGTTGACAAAGAAGACCCATTCTGGTATTCTTCCTAAAGGTTGTCAAAACAGAAACCAATCGCTTGTTTAAGTTGTTGCACAATCATATACGACCACAGAAATATGGGTTTTGTACCGCTCCGCGCCGCGGGACGGGTAATACGGCTGAAAAGCAGCAGATGTTTCGATAACGCTATGAGTACTCTCGTCAGAAGTTGCGTTCAGCTAACCAAACCGTCGGTCATGACGCTGGTCGTCACCTCCGGCGTCACGGCGCTGGTTCTGGAGGGCACTCTTCTTGCCAGCCCGCTCAAGTTTGCGGCGTTTCTGGCAGGCCTGTTTCTTACCGGCGGCTGCGCTAACTCCCTCAACCAGTATCTCGAACGGGATATTGACTCTCGGATGAGCCGAACCTGCGGGTGCAGGCCGCTGCCGCTGCGCGCTTTGACGGCGTCGCAGGCCCTGACATTTTCCATTATTGTGGGCCTTGTCGGCGTGCTTCTGCTGGCGCTGGTTTTCAACTGGCTGACAGCCCTTTTGGCCCTGGCGGTGATTATGTTTTACGGCTTTGTATACACGCTGTGGCTCAAACCGACCACCAGCCAGAATATTGTTATCGGCGGCATCGCCGGCGCCATGGCTCCGGTGGGTGCTTGGGCGGCCGCAACCGGATCGACGGCGCTTATGCCCTGGCTGCTGTTTCTGATTATTCTCGTCTGGACGCCTCCGCATTTCTGGGCGCTGGCTGTGCATTTCAAAGATGATTATCGGCGGGCCGGTTTGCCGATGTTGCCGGTCGCCCGGGGTGACCGCGCCGCATTGAACGGGATTTTCTATTATACTGTCGCACTCTTCGCGGTCAGCCTTTTGCCGCTGGCGGTCAATTTTGGCTGGATTTATCTGGCGGCATCGCTTATCCTGGGCGTAATATTTGTAGAAAAAGCGTACAAGGCCAGAAGGCATAACCAGCCGCATCTGGCGTGGGGCATCTTCCGTTACTCGATTTTGTATTTGTTTTTCCTGTTCCTGGCGCTGATAATGGATAAGTTCATTTAGCCTGCGTGGATGATAAGGCTACGTCTTTCGGCAAGACGAGGGGAAAGTACTTGGCGCAGATATTTCCAGAATGGACTAACAAACTGCCAACATATCTTGCTATCGGAGTGGTCGTCCTGGCGGCGGCGGCGGTGGCCTTCGTATGGTACTATTTCTCCCCGTGGTATACGGACGTCGGTTACCGGCCGCTGCAGCCCGTGCCTTACAGCCACAAGCTCCACGCCGACGATCTGGGCCTGGATTGCCGTTATTGCCATAATTCGGTGGAGGTCTCGCCGCACGCCAACGTGCCGCCGACACAAACCTGCATGAACTGCCACACGCTTATACTGCCCGAGAGCGAGAGACTCCTGCCCGTCCGCGAAAGTTTCAGCATGAAACTGCCGCTGCAATGGGTGCGTGTGCACAGACTGCCCGATTACGCTTACTTCGACCACAGCGCGCACCTGCGCGCGGGTGTCGGCTGTGTCAGTTGCCACGGCAATGTCGCCCAGATGAAGGTGGTCTCGCAGAAGCAGCCCCTGAGCATGGGCTGGTGCCTGGATTGTCACCGCCACCCGGACGAGCACCTGCGCCCGCACGAGGAGCTCACCGATATGTACTGGCAGCCGCCCGCCGACCAGGCCGAGTATGCGAAAAAAGTGAGGATGGAAAAAAACATAAATCCGCCGGTGGTGTGTTCGGGGTGTCACCGATGAGCAGATCCGAGCTTGACGACAGGGGTGGTTACTGGCGCAGCCTGGAGCATTTGGCGGAAATGACCGCCGGGTCGCAAGATTCGTCCGGAAAAGCCGAGAGAGCGCGTGAGATACCATCCAATCCATGGACGCGGCGCAATTTTCTGACGTTGATGGGTGCCTCGATGGCCCTGGCCGGGTTGGCCGGCTGCCGCCGCCCGGTGGATAAGATTGTGCCGTATGTCTCTCAGCTGGAAGAGGTCATCCCCGGTGTGCCCCGGTACTACGCCACCACCATGCCGCTGGGCAATTCCGCCTACGGTCTGATTGTTGAATCTCATGAAGGACGCCCGACGAAAATCGAAGGCAACCCGGAGCATCCGGCCTCGCTCGGTTCCGCCGACTGTCTGACTCTGGCTTCGATACTGGGACTTTACGATCCCGACCGCTCCAAAAGTGTCAGGCACAAAAACATCGAGAAGAGCTACGCCGATTTCGTGAGTTTCTGGCGCGAGCGGCACAGTTCGTTCACCGCCGGCGAGGGATCCGGATTAGCGGTTCTGTCCGAGGCGTTTTCATCACCGACCCTGGCGCGCCTTAAGCGTGATTTCGCAAAATCATTTCCCGCAGCGCGATGGGTCGCATATGAGCCGATTAGCGATGAGAACATCTATCGCGCCGTGCAGAATCTTACCGGCAAGACTTCACGACCGATCTACGATTACGACAGAGCGGATGTCATCCTCTCTCTTGACTGTGACTTCCTGCAAACCGAAAGCGAAAATGTCGCCGCGGCCCGCCGCTTCGCCGACGGCCGCCGGATAATTGGCGCCGATCACGTCATGAACCGCCTCTACGTTGCCGAGTGTGCCTTCAGTGTCACCGGCGGTATGGCCGACCACCGCCTGCGCCTCAGAAGTGGCGAGATCGGCCGACTCCTTTTGGCCCTGGCCGGCAAGCTGTCACAGATGGGTGTGGATACCGGCAACGTGCCCCCTTCCGGTGAAACCTATTTCGACGAGCGCTGGCTGACGGCTCTGGCCGAGGACTTGGTCAGAACGAAAGGAAAGAGCCTGATTGTCGCCGGGCGACGGCAGCCGGTATGGGTGCATGAGGTCACGCTGGCCCTCAACGCCGCGCTGGGGAACATCGACGAAACCGTCAGTTTCCACGGCATGCCCGACGCACTGTCGACGGACCGGGATGAATTTGCCGGCCTGGTGAACCAAATGTCCGCCGGCGCTATCGACACCCTCGTCATCCTTGGCGGCAATCCCGTTTATGATGCGCCGGCCGATGTGAACTTCAGTGCTGCCCTGGGTCGGGTCGAACACACCGTGCACCTGAGCGCCTACTACGATGAAACATCGCGCCAGGCCGAGTGGCACGTGCCCCGCGCTCACTTTCTCGAGAGCTGGGGAGACGCCCGGTCGGCCGACGGCACGGTAAGCGTCATTCAACCCATGATCGAGCCGCTTTACGGCGGGCACGCCGACACTGAGATATTCGCCCTGATGGCCGGCGGACGCGAGCTGCGGGGTTATGACATCGTTCGTGAGACTTGGCAAAGCCTCCTCAAAGGCGGTGACTTCGAAAAACAATGGCGAAGCGTCCTGCATGATGGCCGGCTGGCTGACAGCGCGACTCCGCCGGATAAATACCGCGCAATGAAATCCTGGTCAAAGCTCTGGTCCGAAGTACCGTCTCGGCCCGCGGCCGCCTCTGCAAACAGCCTCGAGATAGGCTTCTATCCATCGCATCTCTACGATGGTCGATACGCCAACAACGGGTGGCTGCAGGAGTTGCCCGACGCCGTGACCAAGCTGGCCTGGGATAACGCTGCCCTGATCAGCCCGAAGACCGCCGAAGAACTGGCGGTGGCGAACAACGATATGGTGCGCCTTGAATTCGACGGCCGAAGTCTCGAGATGCCGGTCTGGGTCACGCCGGGCCAGGCCGACTATGCCGTGGCCCTGGCGTTGGGTTACGGCCGCGAGGGTTTGGGTCAAATCGCCGACGGGGTCGGCTTCAATACCTACCTGCTGAGAACCACCGGTGCTGATTCGTTTGGTCGCGGCGCAGTTCTGGCCGGTACGGGCCAAACCTATGCGCTGGCCAACACGCAGGACCATTCCCGCATGGCCGGCCGGCCGATTATCCGCGAAGCGACTGTCGCCGAATATCGCGACAATCCGGAATTTGCCCGCGAGATGGTGGAACACCCGGCCCTGAAATCGATATATCCGGACCATGATTACTCACGGGGCTACCAGTGGGGTATGGTCATCGACCTGAACGTCTGCATCGGCTGCAACGCTTGCACTATCGCCTGTCAGAGCGAAAACAACATCCCGGTCGTGGGCAAGGCCCAGGTCGCCAGGGGTCGCGAGATGCACTGGATACGCAACGACCGCTATTTCGTGGGTGATTTGGACGACCCGCGCATGGTGCACCAGCCGGTGGCGTGCCAGCAGTGCGAGAACGCCCCCTGCGAACAGGTATGCCCGGTGGCCGCGACCAGCCACGACCGGGAAGGCCTCAACACCATGAACTACAATCGCTGCATCGGTACGCGTTACTGCTCGAACAACTGCCCTTACAAGGTGCGCCGGTTCAACTTTTTCAACTACGTCAGCGAAATGGCGGAAGTCGTGAAAATGGCCCAGAACCCGGACGTTACGGTGCGGTCCCGGGGAGTTATGGAAAAATGCACGTTCTGCCTCCAGCGGATAAACCGGGCCAAACAGCAGGCCAAAAAAGAAAACCGGCTGGTCCGCGACGGGGAAATCATGACCGCCTGCCAGCAGGCGTGTCCGACCAGCGCTATCCAGTTCGGCAATATCAACGACCCCGACAGCCAGGTGGCGAAACTGAAACAGGCCGACCGCAAATACGACCTGCTCGCGGAATTCAATGTCCGGCCGCGTAATTCGTACCTGGCCAAACTGACAAACCCCAACCCGAAACTGAGCGGAGGCTCGGAAACGGGGTAGCTGGAATAAACGAGAGCGATTGTGAGCACGACCACGCGTGAAATAACCGGCTTGCCGGAAGGCGAAGCCCCCCTGCTGGGGGGCCACCAGACGTTCACCGGCATCACCGCCAAGATTAGCGGCATCATCGAACGCCGCACGCCGCCGGTATGGTACCTGGCTTTTGGCGCCGCCCTCTCGCTGTTTCTCGTGCTGGTCGGCTCGATCGGCTACCTGCTCTACGAGGGTACCGGTATCTGGGGCTTGAACAACCCCGTCGGCTGGGGCTGGGCGATCATCAACTTCGTCTGGTGGGTCGGCATCGGTCACGCCGGTACCCTGATATCGGCCATTCTCTTCCTGCTGCGGCAACGCTGGCGGACATCCATCAACCGTTTCGCCGAAGCTATGACTCTCTTCGCCATCTCCTGCGCCCTCATTTTCCCGGCCATTCACGTCGGTCGCATGTGGGTGGTTTACTGGGTGTTTCCCATCCCCAACCAGATGAGCATGTGGCCGAATTTCCGCTCCCCGCTCCTGTGGGACGTCTTCGCGGTCAGCACCTATTTCACCGCCTCGCTGTTGTTCTGGTACACGGGACTGATACCGGATCTGGCCACCCTGAGGGACCGCGCCTCCAAAAAAATCAAAAAGATAATCTTCGGCATCTTTGCCGTCGGCTGGCGCGGCGGCAACCGGCAGTGGAAACACTACGAACTGGCCTACCTGATTCTCGCCGGCATATCGACGCCCCTCGTGCTATCGGTCCATAGCGTCGTCAGCACCGACTTCGCCGTCAGCATCATACCCGGCTGGCACACCACCATATTCCCGCCGTACTTCGTGGCCGGCGCCATCTTTTCCGGTTTTGCCATGGTCATTACGCTGACCGTTATCGCGCGCAAGATATTCGGTATCGAAGACCTCATCACCGTCGACCACCTCGAGAAGATGAACAAGGTCATCCTTCTGACCGGTTCGATGGTCGGTTACGCTTACGGCATGGAGTTCTTCATCGCCTGGTACTCGGGCAACATCTACGAGCAGTTTGCGTTTCTCAACCGGGCTTTTGGACCCTACGCCTGGGCTTACTGGATAATGGTGTCGTGCAACGTGGCCGTGCCCCAGCTATTCTGGTTCAGGAAGCTGCGCACCAGCATTCCGGTGATGTTTGTCGCCTCCATACTGATAAATATTGGCATGTGGTTTGAACGCTTTGTCATCGTCGTGACGTCGCTCTCGCGCGACTTTCTGCCCTCGGCCTGGGACTATTACAGCCCCACCATCTGGGATATCAGCACCTTCGTCGGCTCCTTTGGACTGTTCTTCACGCTCTTTTTGCTGTTCATCCGGTTTCTGCCGATGATCTCGATGGCCGAAGTGAAGACGGTTCTGCCCCAGGCTGATCCCCACCATCACGCTGCCGCGCGGGCGGTGGAGGGAAACCGCCATGGATAGAGTCGTGACGGGACAGGTGAAAGGCGTGCTGGCGAGATTCGACGACCCGGGTTCGCTGCATAAGGCCGCTGTCAAAATCCGCGAGGCCGGTTTCAGCAAATTCGACTGTCATTCGCCGTTCCCCATTCACGGTATGGATGCGGCCATGGGCCTGAAGCGGTCGCCGCTCGGCTGGATTGTCGGTCTGGCCGCGATTGTCGGGACCACGAGCGCCTTGGCTCTGCAGTGGTGGACCAGTTCGGTGGATTACCCGCTGGTCATCTCCGGCAAACCCTTCTTCAGTTTCCAGGCATATGTGCCGGTAACCTTCGCGCTCGGGGTGCTCCTGTCGGCCTTCGCGGCGCTGATCGCCATGCTGGCTCTCAACGGCTTGCCGCGCCTCTTCCACCCGGTGTTTTACTCCAGGCAGTTCGAGAAGGTCACCGACGACGCCTTCTTTGTGAGCATTGAAGCCGAGGACCCGTTGTTTGAGGTGGATAAAACCCGCGCTTTCCTCGAAGCCATCGGCGGCAAAAACGTGGAGGTACTGCAGAAGTCATGAAGTACCTTGGTCGCCACATACGCGCCCTGACGGCAATCCTGCTGCTTCCGGCCTTGTGCCTGATCATCGCGGCCGGTTGCGCCCGGCAGCGCACTTCGGAGAAGCCGCCGATTCATCTGGTTCCCGACATGGACCGCCAGCAGAAATACAAAGCTCAGGCCTACAGCCCGTTTTTTGGCGACGGCGCTACCATGCGCGTCCCCGTCGCCGGAACGGTAGCCCGCGGTGAACTGCGCGACGATGATGTTTTCTTTATAGGAAAAAGCGCCGACGGCGCCTTTGTCCGGCAGGGACCCCTGCCCGTGACAAGGCAACTGCTGGAACGAGGCCGGGAAAGCTATGACATCTACTGTTCACCGTGCCACAGCCGGGTGGGTGACGGACGGGGTATCATGGTCACGCGCGGCTACGTGCCGCCGCCGTCGTTCCACACCGATCGGATTCGGGATTTCCCCGATGGCCAGGTCTTTGATGCCATCACCAACGGCGTTCGCAACATGCCGTCCTATCGGCACCAGATTCCTCCCGGGGACCGCTGGGCGATTACGGCCTATCTGCGCGTTCTGCAGCGAAGCCAGAACGCGACTATCGAGGATATACCGGTGGAAATAAGGGATAAGGTAAAGTAGCAACCCTATGCAATTCGACAGCCGGACATATCGCCTTACGGACCGTGGGAATTTCGGCCGGATAGCCGCCGGGGCGGGGATTGTCGGCCTGGTGTTCAGCGGCGTGGGGTATTATGTCGATGCCGGGCAGTTTTTCTTCTCCTGGCTGACCGCCGTCGTGTTCTGGCTGTCGATCGGTCTGGGCGGGTTGTTCTTCACCATGCTTCACCATCTCGTCGGCGCCAAATGGAGCGTGGTGCTGCGACGACTCTCCGAAAACATCATGTCGGTGCTGCCGGTGATGGCTCTTTTGTTCATACCGGTCCTGTTGGGCCTTCACGAACTTTTTCACTGGAGTCACGCTGATGCCGTCGCCGCCGACCCTCTCTTGCAGGGCAAAGCCGGCTATCTCAACATAACGTTCTTTGTCCTCAGGCTCGTGGCCTATTTTCTCATCTGGTTCGTTCTGGTTTACATGCTCAATCGCATTTCAGCGGCGCAGGACAGCGCTTACCATCCCTCCCAGACACGCCGCCTGCGCGTGATAAGCGCTCCGGGCATAATCCTCTTTGCCATCACCCTCACTTTTTCGGCCTTTGACTGGATGATGTCTCTGGATGCGCATTGGTACTCGACCATCTTTGGCGTTTACGTTTTTTCCGGAAGCCTGCTGGCCATGCTGTCGTTTCTGACTCTGGTGGTTCTGCTTCTAAGGCGCAACCACGTACTGGAAAACACCATCACCGTCGAGCATCGCCACGACCTGGGCAAGCTGATTTTCGCATTCACGATCTTCTGGGCCTACATGGCTTTCTCCCAGTATTTTCTCATCTGGTACGGCAACATTCCCGAGGAAACCATCTGGTTTCTCCATCGCTGGGACACTTCCTGGAAAGTCGTGACACTGCTGATTCTTTTCGGCCACTTCGTGGTGCCGTTCTTTGTCCTCTTTCCGCACGCCGCCAAGAGAAACCCGCTCGTTCTTGGAGCCATGGCCCTCTGGATCTTGGTAATGCACTGGATTGACCTTTACTGGATCATCATGCCGACCCTGCATCACCACGGTGTCCATCTGTCCTGGATAGACCCGGCAACGCTGGTCGGTATCGGCGGGGTCTTCCTCTGGTATTTCTGGCGGCGTGTCGCCTCGCGACCCCTGGTGCCGATCAAGGACCCGTCCCTTGAAGCCTCTATCCGCTTCGTAAATCATTGAAAGGTAACCATGTCCAGTCCCCTGCAAACAGGCCCTTCCGGATATGAAAAACAGGACGTTAGCGTGAACAAAGTCGTCCTCTGGGGCGTTATGTCGATACTGGTCGTTGTCGTGGTCATTATCTGGGGGCTGGATTACTTTACGGCGGTCAAGGAAGAAATCGTCCAGACACAGGTGCTCAGCCCGCAGTCGGTGACCTTGCGGGAATTGCGCGCCCGGGAAGCGGAAGAATTCGGCAGCTACAAGCTGCTGGATTCCGCCGGCAGTGTCTACCGGATCCCGATCGACCGCGCGATGGAGATTGTGGCCGATGAGGCCTACCGGCAGCGGCTGAAAGCCACCTCAAAGTGAGAATATGATCGGTAATTCGATACATGGGACATTCCGACAGCATACAACCGTCGGAATAATATCAGCCTTCTGCCTGCTGCTTGTCCTGCTGGCAGCCTCGGCTGCGGCTCAGGTAATCGAGGATGACCCGGCCGCGCTGCGCGGCATCGATGTCGAGGAGCACCTGGGCGAGATGATCCCGCTTGATCTGGAGTTCATCGGCAGCGACGCTCAGCCGGTGCAACTTGGCAGTTTCTTCAACCGGGAGAAACCGGTGGTGCTGATTCTCGGCTACTATACCTGTCCCATGTTGTGCAACCTGGTGTTCAACGGCGTTACCGATGCCGTGAAAGAACTGGCCTGGCGTCCGGGCGCGGAATTCCAGATGGTGACAGTCAGTATCGATCCGCGCGAAACCGATGTTGTGGCGGCGGCCAAGAAGAAAAACTATATCGAGGCTATCGGCAAACCCGGAATCGAGCACGGCTGGGAATTTCTGACCGGCCCGGAAAAACAATCCAGAACCCTCGCCGACGCCGTCGGCTTTAAGTATTATTACGATGAGACGCAGGACCAGTATGCCCACCCGGCAGTGGTGATCGTTCTCACTCCGTCCGGGAAAATATCACGCTACCTGTACGGTATTCAGTTTACCGAACGCGACCTGCGCCTGGCCCTGCTGGAAGCATCCGAAGGCAAGGTGGGCAGCAGTCTTGATAAGCTCATCCTGTACTGCTTTCATTATGATCCCGATGCCGGCGGTTATGTCGTGTTTGCCGGCAACGTCATGCGTCTGGGAGGGGCTGTTACTTTCGGATTGCTGCTCGTTCTGATAACAGCGCTGTGGTACCGGGAACGCAGGAAAAGGGCGGTCGCGCGGGTCGGCGTCTGATACGGGGGATGAGGAACCTCAGGGGAAGTTAATCGGATATGGATACTACTGGATCACTCTTTTTACCACCCGGCAGTTCGACCATCTCTTCTGAATTCGACGCTCTCTTTTATTTTCTCGTCTACGCCTCGATTGTCTTTCTGGGCATCGTCGTTTTTAGCATTGTCCTCTTCAGCCTCCGCTACCGGAAGCGGGGAGTCGAAGAAACTCCCACACCGGGCATCTCCCACAGCACCAAACTGGAAATCACCTGGTCGATTGTACCCACCATCCTGGTCATGATCGTCTTTGTCTGGGGTTTCCGAATCTATATGAAGATGAACGTCGTCCCCCGCGATGCTATGGAAATAAAAGTCACCGGCCAGAAATGGTTCTGGACGTTTGATTACCCGGAGGGAGCTAACACCTTAAACGAACTGGTCGTTCCGGCCGGTAAACCGGTGAAACTATTGATGTCGTCGCGTGATGTTATTCACAGCTTTTTTGTCCCGGACTTCCGGATCAAGATGGACGTGTTGCCGAATCGTTACACCGTCACGTGGTTCGAGGCCCCCGAAATCGGCGAGCACAACCTCTTTTGCACCGAGTTCTGCGGCAAAGGGCATTCCGAGATGATCGGCCGCGTCCGGGTGGTGTCCGAGCGGGAGTATGCCGAGTGGCTCGAGACCAGCGGCGCCGGCGGGGAAGAACTGCCCCCGGACCAATACGGCGCGGCCCTGTTTGTTGCCAAGGCCTGCAATACCTGCCACAGTGTCGAAGGCAAAAGGCTGGTAGGACCGGCTCTGAACGGCGTCTTTGGCAAACCTGTCATGCTCACCGGCGGGGGAGAGGCTACGGTCGATGAAAACTATGTCCGTGAATCGATACTCGAGCCGCAAGCCTCAATCGTGGCCGGCTACGAACCCGTCATGCCCACCTACCAGGGTATCCTCAAGGACCGGCAGATCGACGCTCTGATTGCGTACATCAAATCTCTGAAGTAAAAGGGGGCTGTTTTTTGAAAGGCATTCCTGAAAATCATTATCTGAACGCCGCCAGAGGCATAAAATCCTGGCTGCTGACGCTCGACCACAAACGGATCGGTGTTCTTTATCTGTTCGGCATTATGGCCGCTTTTTTGGTCGGCGGTGTCTTTGCCATGCTTATCCGGCTGGAGCTGTTGAGTCCGGCCAAGGAATTGATGGAGGCCGATACTTACAACCACGTCTTCACCCTGCACGGCGCCATCATGATCTTTCTCTTTATCATCCCATCCATCCCGGCCGCTCTGGGCAACTTCGTGTTGCCGCAAATGATCGGCGCCAAAGATGTTGCTTTTCCGCGTCTGAACCTGGCCAGTTGGTGGATCTATATCCTGGGCTCGGCCTTTGCCGTTTATTCGATAGCTACCGGCTCAATTGATACCGGCTGGACTTTTTACACGCCCTACAGCACCGAATCGACCGGCTCGGTGGTCTCGATGACCCTGGGTGTGTTCATCCTCGGATTTTCGTCGATCTTCACGGGCCTTAACTTCATTGTCACCATCCACAAGATGCGGGCCCCGGGACAGACCTGGTTCAAACTGCCTTTGTTTGTCTGGGGTCTGTATGCTACGGCGATAATCCAGGTGCTGGCGACGCCCGTCCTGGGCATCACGCTGATCCTTCTGATTCTGGAACGGGTGGCGAGTATCGGCATCTTTGACCCGGCCATGGGCGGCGACCCCGTGCTCTTCCAGCACTTCTTCTGGTTCTACTCGCACCCGGCGGTGTACATAATGATTTTGCCTGGTATGGGAATTATCAGCGAACTGGTCTCGGTGTTCTCCCACAAGAAGATCTTCGGCTACAAGGCCATCGCCTTTTCATCGCTGGCCATCGCCTTTATCAGTTTCCTCGTCTGGGGGCACCACATGTTCGTCAGCGGGCAGTCGCAACTGGCCGCCATGCTTTTTTCGTTGCTGACTTTCCTGGTCGGTATTCCGTCCGGGATCAAGGTCTTCAACTGGCTGGCCACCATGTACCGGGGGCGCATCACCTTCGAAGCCCCCATGCTCTATACCCTGTCGTTTTTGGTCCTGTTTACCATCGGCGGCCTGACCGGGATATTCCTGGGCGCTCTGGCGGTCGACGTGCATCTCCATGACACCTATTTCGTGGTGGCCCATTTTCACTACGTCATGATGGGCGGCACCGTCATGGCCTTTCTCGGCGGCCTGCACTACTGGTGGCCCAAAATCTGGGGACGCATGTACAACGAACTCTGGGCCAAAATATCGGTGGCTTTCATCTTCGTCGGTTTCAACATGACCTTCTTCACTCAGTTCATCCTCGGCGCTCAGGGCATGCCCCGGCGTTACTACAGCTACCTCGACCAGTATCAACCTCTGCATGGCTTCTCGTCGGTGGGCTCGTGGGTGATGGGTATCGGCTTTATCATCATGGGCATTTACCTCGTGCATGCCATCTTCAAAGGCCGCCCGGCCGGTGACAACCCCTGGGGAGCCCTGACCTTCGAATGGCAGACGACCTCACCACCGCCCAGGGAAAACTTCACCGTCCCGCCGGTGCTCACGCATGGCCCGTATGACTATGACAAGATCGTCCCGGAAAGGACCGCCTGAAAACATGGCCGATAATCACAGCCATAGTCACCCGGCCCATCTGGCTCATCACTTCAGCGATGCCCAGCAGCAGCGCGAATCGGCCAAGCTCGGCATGTGGCTGTTCCTGCTGACCGAAATCCTCCTGTTCGGCGGGCTGTTTGTGGCTTACGCCATTTACCGCTCGTGGAACCCCGAGATGTTCTACAACGCCCACAAGTTTCTCGACATCCACCTGGGCACCCTCAACACTATCGTGCTTATCTCCAGTTCGGTCACCATGGCGCTGGCCATCCGCAGTATGCAGTTGAACGATAGAAGGAAAGCCATCGGCCTGCTCGTGACCACCCTCCTTCTGGCGGCCGTCTTTCTGGTCGTGAAGTACTTCGAATACAGCCACAAGATTCACCTGGGCCAACTGCCGGGCAAGTACTACACCTTCACCGGTGTCGATGGAGCCAACCCGCACATTTTCTTCAGTATCTATTTCGCCATGACCGGTTTGCACGGCATCCACGTTATCGCCGGCATGGGCGCTATCGGGTGGGTCCTGACCAGAACCATCCGCCGCCGGTTTTCGTCGGAATACTACACACCCATGGAGTTGACCGGCCTTTACTGGCACCTGGTCGACCTTATCTGGATATATCTGTTCCCTCTCTTCTATTTATTGGAAGAAAAGATGACAAACGAGCCGGCCGCCTCATACCAGCACATCACTCCCCTGCGGACATACCTAGCCGTAGGGGTGACCCTGTTTATCCTGACCGGTCTCACCGTGGGCATCTCTTTCATTCCCCTGGGCGGATGGAATGCCATCGTGGCCATCAGCCTGGCTTCGATAAAAGGCGTCCTGGTGGCGCTTATATTCATGCATCTGCTCTATGATAAGAAAATATACGCAGTGGTGTTTGTGGCCGCTCTTTTGTTCCTGGCGATCTTTATCGCCCTTACGATGTTCGATACTTTGAGCCGGGGCGATGTTAACGAAATATCCGGGCATCCCATTAAGGGCAAAGCCGTCATATACGACGCGCCTGCGGCCGATACGCTGCGGCCCGAATCCGACAGCCTTCAGAAAGAGCCGCCGGCGGCCGACCGGTAGCGTCCGGCGGCCCGGGCCCGCTTTTAGCTTGCCCCGGAGCTGCGACACACATATTGTGAGAATAGTTGCGTGCTCACTCAAAGGAGGGAACTGCTGATGAAGGCGTTTACCCGGCTGGCGATAATAACCACTCTGGCCACCTACCTTCTCATATTCACGGGCGGGCTGGTGCGCGTTTCCGGGGCCGGCCTGGGCTGCCCGGACTGGCCCAAATGCTTCGGCCGCTGGGTGCCGCCGTTGAGCGTCAGCCAGTTGCCGGTCGACATTGACCCGGCCCAGTTCAACTTCGCCCTGGCCTGGATCGAGTACGTCAACCGCCTCATCGGGGTGGCCGTAGGATTGCTCATCGCCGCTGTTGCCGTCATGGCCATCATATCCTACCGCCGGCATCCCAAAATACTCATCGCCTCCATCCTGGCGGCCGTCCTGGTGGCTTTCCAGGGCTGGCAGGGTGGACAGGTGGTAGCTTCCGAACTGGCCCCCCTGCTGGTGTCGGTGCATCTGGTGATAGCTCTCGTAATCGGCGGGCTGATGATCTATGTCTCGCAGCGAGCCTGGTATCTCGAGCGGCCGGACACCGAAAAGGAATCCGCCTACCCGGCGGGGCTCCGAATGTGGGTCGGCCTGCTGTGGGTGCTGGCACTGGTGCAAGTGATTCTGGGGACGCAGGTGCGGGAGGCCATTGAGACAGCCATGCACGACTTTCCGCTCCTGCCGGATTCGGAGTTGATAGGGGCGGTTGGCGTCATGAAATACGTACACCCTCTCCTCGGCGCCGTCATAGCCGTGGCAGCATGGATCATTGTGTTTAGATTGGTCAAAGCGAAGAACCGCCCGTCGCCGATTGTCTGGCAGAGCGGCTGGAGCGTGGCGGGCCTGGTACTAGTGCAACTGCTTGTCGGTGCTGTCCTGACCTTTGTAGGTATACCGGCGGTAATGCAGGTGCTTCACATGTGGGTGGCCGCCCTTTTGACCGGGGCCATTTTGGTTTCATACGTCGCCCTGGGTCAGGCGCAGGAGGGATAGATGAGTCGCACCGATTCTTATCCGAAGATGCTTATCTGGCTGATAATAGCCATGATGGTGCTGGCTGTTATGGCCCTGCTGGTGGTTAACTGGACGAATGTCTCCCGCTCGAAAATCCCCGTTTGGGGCGAGCTGCCGCAATTCACTTTTACGGCGGCCCACACCGGGCAACCGTTCGGCCTGGAAGACATGAAAGGCCGCCTCAACGTCGTCGATTTCATATTCACTCGCTGCCGCAGCGCCTGCCCCATCATGGGCGGCAACTTCTCCGAGTTGTACAGCCTGTACAAAGGCTCGGACAAAGTCAGATTCGTTTCCATATCGGTTGACCCGGAGCATGATTCGCTCGCCGTGCTCCGTGAATACGCCCGCCAGCAGGGTGTTACCGACGACCGCTGGGTCTTTTTGCGCGCCCCCGTCGAGCAGGTCCGGCAATTATGCGAGGGCGGCTTTATGCTGGCCGCCGACGACCTCCCCGGCGGCCACACCACCAAATTCACCCTGGTGGATCACCTCGGGCGCATTCGCAGCTATCACGAAGGTCTCGACAGCACCGGGATGAGAATTCTCAAAGACAACATCCGCCAGCTGGCCCGGGACCTCCCGTGAGCACTGCCGACCTGCCCGCTCTCAATGCCGCTCTCAACCTGCTCAGCGCCGTCCTGCTGGTCCTCGGCCGCCGGTGGATTAAGAGAAGTAACCCCTCGGCTCACAAAAAGACCATGCTGGCGGCTCTGGTGTCCTCGGCGCTCTTTTTGATTTCGTACCTGGTATATCATTACCGGGTCGGCTCGGTGCCGTATCCGCATTATGACTGGACGCGCCTTGTCTACTTCGTCGTGCTCATTCCCCACGTGATTCTGGCCGCCGTGATGGTTCCGTTCATACTTGCTGCCGTCTGGTTTGCTCTGCACGCCGAATTCGACACGCACAAGCGGCTGGTGCGGTTCGTCTGGCCGGTATGGGTGTACGTTTCGGTCAGCGGCCTTGTGGTTTACCTGATGCTCTACAGGCTATAGGGTGCTACGTGGCCGCGTGTATTGGGAGTTTTCTCGACGCCGTTAAGAATCAGCCGATTACGCGCCGGCGCCTATGCCCGGCCGTCGCAATCGCCTGGACACGCCAAACCACTCTTCGTTGTAATGCATTTTGGTTCACTGGGTTAGCAGTTGGGTCGTCTGAATTCTCTGGCTTTGTGAGAGATCCGTCATTATTGCTTCAAACCCCCCGTTGCGAAAAGCGTATAATGATGGTGGGAGTGCCTGGATCGGCTAAGTCGACGGCGCCTCCGTCCGATAGATAAAATAGTGGCGTGACTGCTCAACAATTCGATATACTGCCACAACAGGGCTTGATCACGGAAGATTTGAGGATACAAGGAGGATGTTATGACCAGCGAGATTAAGAGAAACACTTGGTCTCAGTTTTGCAGGAAGTTCAACCTGACCAATCAGTACCGCCCGGCGACTGTGCAATTGCGGCGTAAGGACGACCGCGAAGTCGAAGTGGATCGCAATGTCCCCTTCATGGGGATCGCCATCGCCAAGAAAGGCCGTCTTATTGACGGCGTCAACCTGTTTACCGGGCAGATGGACCCGGGCAGACTGACCCGGCCGGTGGTATCCATCAAGCAGCCGGTCAGGATGGTGCTCGAGAAGGACCCCGCTGGAACGGATAGTCGTTTGTCCGTCGAGAGTAAAGACGGCACCGTGGCCGACATCGTTCTCAGCGGCGAGAAAAACGCCCACAACTACTACGCTTTCGTCGAAAAGGTCGCTTACTCGATGTGGGAGCGGCGTGGATATGCGCCGGGCAATGACGTGAACGACTGGCACGAGGCTGAAAAAAAGATCAAGGAAATTGAGCTGCAACTCATCCCGTAACAAGATCAGCGGCCGCCTCACCGGCGGCCGCTTTCAGTAACTACTGCTTCCGCCCTTTCAGAAGCTGATATACCGAGGAGAAATCCATATCAGCCATTCCGGCGGCCTGCGCCAGTCCGTACAACTCTTTTACGATGTTACCCGTAAAAAGCGGCCAACTTGTCGCCTGCGACAAATCCTGAAGGTACTGCAGGTCTTTGTATATGGCGGCTACCGAAAAATGCGGCGAGAAATCCTCGGTCTGCAACTTCGTCCTCTTGGCGTCGAGTACCCCGGAATGACCCGCCCCGGACGACAGAATGTCAAGCACTTGCGCCTTCTCCAGGCCGATTTCCTCGCCGAGCACCACCGCCTCGCTTATCACCGCCATAAAGGTGCCCAGAACAAGATTGTTGATAACTTTCATCTTCGAAGCCAGCGCCGGTCGGCCAAGATAGTAAATATCTTTTCCGAATTTCGACAGGTACGGGTGCGCTCTTTTATAAGCTTGCTCGTCGCCGCTGACGACTATCGTCAACATCCCCTTGGCGGCCGGCACGACACTGCCCAGCACCGGCGACTCGAGATAGGCGACGCCCTGCTCTTCAGCCGCCTCGTTAAATGCTCCCACCGCATCGAAGTGGTTGGTGGTCAAATCGACAATGATCTTGCCCCGGCACTTTCCCGAAAGCAACCCTTCCGGGCCGGCCATAACTGACTCCACGGCGGCGCTGTCAAAAAGACAGACAAATACTATGTCCACCTGCGAGATAAGGGCCGCCGGCGTGTCAGCTGTCGCGACCTTTAGTCTCTCGGCTTTTGATCTCGTGCGGTTCCAGACGGTCAGCTCAACGCCCTCGGAAATCAGTCGCCCGGCGATCGCTTTTCCCAGATTCCCCAGGCCGATAAACCCTGTTCTCATTTTGTTTTCCTCTTTTTAGGCCATCCAATGCCACTTGTGCCGCGGTGTTGTACACAGGGCCGACGCATGCCTACAGCTTCTTCGACATTATCACGCTGCGGTAATTCGTCACGTCCCACGTGGTGTGTTCGATAAAACGATAGCCCAGCCGTTCGTACCACTTGATAAGGTGTGTGGCGGGCTCGGCGGTATCCAGAGCCAGCTCGACCGCGCCGTCACCGCGGGCGACGCGCTCCGTGTAATTCATCAGTCGCGTGCCGATACCGCGTCCCTGCAATTCCGGTGCCACTCCCATCTGGCCGATATGAGCGATTTCGGGCCGTTCCAGCCAGGGGGAACCCTTCGAATGACCGGGCTCGTAATAAGTGATAGTGCCGACGACTTGCCCGTCCATTTCCGCCACGAAGCAGCGGCCGTTTTTGATACGATCACGGGTGACGTTCACATCCTGGTGAGTGGCCATATAGCGCAGATTCAGATCGGCCAGAACTCTGTACGCCCGATGCAGAAGCTCGGTCAACTCCTCCAGCGAGTCGCTCTCGCTCAAAGGACGGATAATTACTTCTTCTTCGGCCATATCGCCAACCGACTCCTCTGTCGTTGAACAAGGGGGAAATGCCGCCTTCACAGTTCTATAATACCATCGTGCCCTCTGCCTGTCAATCAAGCCGCTTGCAGCCCGGCGATACGAATGGTCGGCACCCGGGCGACGTAATTCGTCCCGGGGCGGAAATTCATAAAAAATGGGGGAGCCAAAGAGTCGAATATTGGCTATAATTATATAATACTGCGAAGAGCAAACCTGTAACCTTTGGCCTCGACCCTGTGTCTTAAGGAGTAGATGAGCAGAAATAGGGACCTATTCTGGGATTTGGTGGAACCGGAACACCGCAAGGCAAATGCGTTTTGCCGCAAGCTGATGGGAAACCGGGACGACGGCGACGATCTCTATCAGGACTCGCTGGTCAGCGCGCTGACGAGCTTTGAGAAACTGCGCCAGATCGAGGCTTTTCGACCCTGGTTGTACCGGATTATTATGAACACTTACAAGAACCGTTTCCGGCGGCCGTGGTGGCAGGTTTTCACATCTCTCACCGCGGAGCACGAAGCGAGCCTGGGCGGTGAAAATCCGGTGCCCATGCTGGCTGCCAGGAGACGCCTTGCAGTCGCCTTCAAAGCGCTGTCGGCGGCTGATCGGGCGCTGGTGACCCTCTTCGAACTGCAGGGATGGAGTATCGCTGAACTGGCGGCTCTGACGAGCAGGTCGAGTGGAAATGTCAAGGTACGGTTGTTACGAGCCAGGCGAAAAATGCGCCGCGCGCTGGTCCGCCACCTCGAACAGCCGCGGGAGAAAAACTTAGCAAAAACTCTTCGGAGTGAGGAAACGATATGCGCTGCCACGAAGCCAGGCGAAGAATAGTTGAAGCCTACGGGAGTCAATCAGGGAACAGGCAGGACGAGGGGCTGCACGAGCATCTCCGGCAATGCTGTGACTGCGCCGCCTATGCCAGGGCGGAGTTGATGCTTCAGCGTGATCTGAAGCTGGTCACGATCCGGGACGATGCTGACGAAATCCCCTTTAACTTGTTGAGAACCCGCGTGGAGGCCCGGGCATGCCTGTCAGCGCAACCATCGAAGGAGAAACATCTGATGAATACTCTGACCAACCAGTTAAAAGGGCGTCCCCGCCTGGGAATCTCGCTGGCCATGGCTGTTGCCGTGCTGGCATTTGTGACCCTGGTACCCTTCAAATTTGAGCGCACCGTCGGATACGATGTCGCCATTGCCGGCGTCGACAAGAAGCTGGCGATGGACAGCCAGAAGGTCTCCGAACTGCTGGCGGCTCTCGGCCTGGACGACGCCACCTTTGAGGTCGGCGACTGCGAAGCCACCTGTCAACTCAATATCTCGGAGTTGAAATCGCAGGAAGATGTGCAGGTGGTCGTCGCGGCGTTCAATCAACTGGGCCACTGTGAGCTGAAGAACGTCAGTGAAATCTGCGGTGAAGACCCGTCGTCACTACTGGATCATGTTAAGCGCATGGTGTTCGTTAAGCGCGCCGGTGGTGCCGACAGTTGCGCCATAAATGCTGTCGTCATCAAAAAACTGGAATCGCTTACGGGTGATTCAACCGGTGCCTTTAGTATCTGGGTCTCCGGGGATGCGAATTGCGAAACCGAGATGGATATCACTTTCTTGGATTCGACCTGTCTGCCGGGCGGGGCGCTCCCTCCCGGTTGCCAGTCACTGACCGCGGAAATGAACCAGGCGCCCGACGGCACCGGTGAGGTGGTTGTCACGACAGCCGATGGCGTGGAACACCGTATCGATCTGAACGATGAATCCGCCGCCGAGCAACTCAAAGAACTGGGACTGGATGTGGATATCCTGGGATCAGGCGAGCCCGGCCAGAGAGACATGTGCATCAAGAAGACTGTCTGCCTGACTCCAGGTACGGCCGATGAGGGAGATGCCGCCGCCAAGGAGACCACCGAAACGGAACTCCCGGAAGGCTATAGCCTCTCGCAAAATTACCCCAACCCCTTTAACCCCACCACCGACATAGACTTCAGCCTCCCTGTGGCTCAGCATGTCTCCCTGACAATCTTCGATATTCAGGGTCGCGAAGTTCGTACGCTGGTTGACAAGCGGATGGGAGCCGGACAGCATACCGTCGAGTGGGACGGCACCACTGATGCCGGTGACCAGGTGGCTTCCGGCGTCTACCTGTACCGCCTCACGGCCGGTGACGTATCCAAGACGAAGAAAATGACCTTTTTGAAATAGCCGGCTTTGGCCGCCTTCAAGATTCAGAAAGCCCGGTTGCTATCACGCAGCCGGGTTTTTTGTATCACCGACTGGCTCGCAGGCAGGCTAAAGCCTTAGCGACCATATGAGCTGCACCTCGTCAACCACTCGGGAGTCGGCGGCATAGGCGTCCCGGTCGATAGTGGTCAACTGACAGCCCATCCTGGCGTAGAAGCGACAGGCCGGCACGTTGATATTCTGTGTTTCCACATTCAACTGCCGGCAGCCGATCCGGCTCGACCACCGGACGGCCTGTCGGAACAGGGCCGTGCCCACACCCCGAAGCCGCGCCTCGGGCCGCACGCGAATATCCCACAGAACGGCCAGGTCGCTTCGCCCGCGAAGCATGTGCACTCCTGGCGTTCGGATTGCCACGGCCGCCCCGCCGACGATGTTCTCGTTGTCAAGGGCCAGGAAGAATCCCCAATTGCTGATATCAAAGCGACGCGTCCACCTGACGGGGCCTTCCGTCTTGTAAGCGTCGTAGTCCTTTACATACGGTGTGCCGAGCCGTTCCTCGTACATCACCATACCCCCTCGACCGGCATCAACCAAGTCGACTCGGAGTATTGAGTTCACCTCGAACGCTATCGGGACCTCACCGTACTCGGGGAGTCTGTCGGCCCCGACCTTTTCGATTCTGATAGCCATCCGTACCCCTGACGTTCGGAGCCTTTTGTTTGGGTCTCCGTCGATTCAACATACCTGAGCGCTCTTGGCTGTTCAACGTCAATTTGAACAAAGATGTGCCCGAGGGTCGACTCGCTGATATCACGAGCAGCCCGACGCGGGGTGGCTGAACATATCCTCCGGAAGCTTACTGGTACGGTCCTCGTCCGTGACCGGGACCGCGGCCACGTCCCCGGTGCTGCGCCGGGCCGTGCCCCTGGCCATGGCCATTGCGTGCGGCATCGTCTCCCAGCGAGTGATCGTGGATGAAACTGCCCTGCTGACCGTGCCCCATGCAGGCTCTGGCCGGGTCGACCTCGGTGAGCTCATTAGCCCGGATTTTCGCGATCACTTCCTTGACCTTCTTTGAGTTCGAGTGGTAAACCTTGATGCCTTCACCCCTCAGCGCCAGAATGGCGCGCCGGCCAATGCCCGAGCAAACAACACAGTCGATGTCATATCCGGCCAGTTGGTTCATGGGGTGGCACGTACCGTGACTGTGATGAGCATTCCTGTTCTCCACGATTCCGATAGTGTCGTTGGTGGCGTCATAAAGGGTGAAACACGCCGCCGATCCGAAGTGATCACAGACGGTGTCCTCGGCCCCTTTGTTTCCGTTGGTGGGTATGCATGCCAGCATGGCAAACCTCGCTTTCTTTCAAATTTACGATAATGGCATTATTGTTAATTATAGCTTCGATTACCTGTTGTCTCGCCCGGTACAGAAGACGCTGCACCGTGCCCCGGGAAACGCCGATTCTCTCGCCGGCCTCCGATTGCTCCAGGCCTTCGGCATCACATAACCGCAACGCCTCAAACTCATCCAGGCTGATTACAGTCGTGCCGATTTCACGCATGGGCAGGCCCTGCGGCTTGTAAACCCGGTCGGCCCGGTAACGACGGCAGAACCTTCTCTTTCTCGGACGAGCCACAGCACCTCTCGATCATTATGTGCATATGCACATAACTAATATCGGCCGATAGCCGCCGGTTGTCAAGCACTTTTTCCGCAGGGCCACCGCGGCGACCGGAGGGCAGCTTCGCATCCCCGGCTTGCCGAAGTTTCCGCCTCCTGACGCTGCAACCCGTTGTCGTACTGCCGGTTCAGCACGGGCGGCCGCGTCTCGGCGGCCGCCGGATCAGCTCGGAGTAGCCGTACCGGGGATGCTCTATCCAATAAAATGCCGGCCATTTTTAACTTGAAACCCGGCCGGACAAACCTTTCAATTATTACAATTCTGGCAGCATCCAACCTATATCAGGAGGATCAAGAATATGGTATCGACAGGAGTCAATTACTTGGCTATTCTGGTCGCCGGAGTGGCCTACATGATCCTTGGCGCTATCTGGTACTTACCCGCCTTGTTTGGCAACGCCTGGATGAAAGGCATCGGCAAAACCAAGGAACAGGTGTCGGCCGATTACTCCGCCTGGAAAATGGTCTGGGCTCTTATTGGGTCCCTGATCGCGGCCTACGGCATAGCCAGGATTTTGAGCTATATGGCGGCCGGTACAATCTGGGATGCTGTACTGATCGCCCTTATGGCAGCGATCTGTTTCGTCCTCACCACGACCTTCATCAACCAGTCTATGGAAGGCAGACCGCTCAAGCTCTTTTTCATCAACGGCCTCTACAATCTCATCGGCTTTTTCATCATGGGGCTGATTATCGGTGGTTGGAGATAGTCCAGCGCACCCAACCCGGTGCTGCCGCTGGTGTCGCGTATCTTCTGTTATGACGTTGCGGTACTGGCGGCAGCACACCGAAAGAAAACCCCGATCCACTGGTCGGGGTAAAATTTAAGTACGTCTTCCGGCGCCGCCGAGTCCACTTGTTAACGGATGGAGAAACCAGGCATGGATAAATACGGCGGATATACAAGCCATCCGCACACGGCAGACATGTACGATCTGGTCCCGGCCTACGTCAGGCGCACTGACCGCGATTTCTACGTTCGGTATTGCCGGGAAGCGCGCGGCAGAATCCTTGAGTTGGGATGCGGCACGGGACGAGTACTGATTCCTGCAGCCCGTGCTGGCGCTGCCGTCACGGGTCTGGATGTCGCGGAATCAATGCTGTCGCGCTGTCGGGATAAACTTCGAGAAGAACCTCAGGAAGTCCGGGATCGTGTCACTCTCGTTCATGGCGATATGACCGACTTTGATCTTGGCGGCAAGTTCAAGCTGGTCATCATACCTTTTCGCCCCTTTCAGCACCTGCTCGCCACGGACGAACAGCTTGCCTGTCTGCGATGCATTAACCGGCACCTGGATGCCGACGGGAAACTGGTCTTTGACGTTTTCCAGGTGGACCTGAACATGGTCTGCGACCCGCACGCTGCCGAGGAAGTGGAAGACGTTTCTGAATACGAAATACCCGACGGCCGGCGCCTGCGACGGTCCGGTCGGGTTGCGGCCTTCCACCGCGCCGAGCAGTACAACGATGTCGAACTGATTTACTATGTGACGAGCGCCGATGGAACCACCGAGCGCATCGTCCACGCTTTTCCGCTCCGATATTTCTTCAGGTACGAAATCGAACATTTGCTGGCGCGCTGCGGGTTTAAAATCATCGAGCTGTTCGGCGACTTTGACAAGTCGCCGCTTACCGACGGCTCTCCTGAAATGATTTTCGTCGCCGGTAATTGATCCCCTTCTGGTCCGGGCGCCGCGCACTATAGGCGGTGCGCCATCCACACGTTCGGTTCGATATAGGTCCCCTTATCGGCCTCACTGTCGATCTCGATCGGAACCAGCGCGCCGGGAACGATATACTGCCCGCTTTCGAAAAACTTCATGCCGGTCCACTTTTGCCAGTCGGCGACAGTGCCCTCGATTAGCATCGACTTCGAACAGACCTTCACCGTCTCGGCCCCGAGGCGGGTATGAACGCGCATCCACCCATCGAACGGAAGGCCATCCTCGCGCTGCCAGCCGATGTAGCTTTCCATAGGCGTCAGGGGATAGCGACTTTTCATGTTCGGCCTGACCGGTGCGATAAGTCTGTCAAGACCCCTTTCGCGCCCGATATTCATCATCAGCTTGACGACTTCGTAACTGAAGCCGGTTCCGAGCAAATCCGGGGCGACCACGATCTGAAAGGCACACTGCGTATGATGCTTTTTCTCATGGGTGAGATTCTCGAAACATGACTTAAGCGCCCAGTCGAGGCCCTCGTCCGGCAGATCTTCCAGATCGCCGTCCCAGACCAACGGCATGGAATTGCCGACCGCCAGCACGCGCTGGCTGCCTTCTTCCCGCAGCACAAACTGGTATTCGGCATAACGGCGATGCAGCTCGTTCCAGTATTTGTTAACGCAGCCATCGTGCATCATGAATTCCGGCCAGGCCGGCACAACGATCTCGTCCTGAAGGTCTTTCAGGTTAGCTGTATCCCGCCCGGTGACGATTCTATAATCCATGCTACTTGCCCCTCGTGATCCCGTATATTTCCGTGTATTTGTCGTACAGGTAGTCCAGCAGCGGCTTGTGCGACAGCGGTGCGCCGGTGACCCGTTCACACAACTCGGCGGCAAAATACGAAGCTCCCCGGCTGTGGATGTTATCTTTCAGCCAGCCGAGCAGGCGGTCGAATTTCCCCTGCTCAAAATCGGCCGTCAGCCCCGGCAGGTCCTTCTGCGCCTTCTGCCAGAACTGCGCCGCATACAGATTCCCCAGCGCATAGGTCGGGAAATATCCGAAGGCCCCGTGCGCCCAGTGGATGTCCTGCAGGCATCCGTTGGCATCGTTGTCGACTTCGATACCGAGGTACTCCTTGAAACGCCTGTTCCACTCGCCGGGTATGTCGGCCGCCTCGAGGTCGCCGGCGATGATGGCCCGTTCCAGCTCGAAGCGCAGCATCACGTGCAGGCAGTAAGTCGCCTCATCGGCCTCGACGCGAATATACGATGGCGATACCCAGTTCATTGCCCCGTAAAAATCATCCAGGGTGACCCCCGCCGTCTCCTGGTGAAAAACACGCTGCAACTGCGGGAAGAAATAGACCCAGAACTGCCGCGAGCGTCCGACGATGTTCTCCCACGTGCGCGACTGCGACTCGTGTATGCCCAGCGACGCCGTCTCGTGCATCGGGGTTCCCCAGTGCGTCTTATCCGTGCGGCTCATCTCGTAGAGGGCATGACCGGCCTCATGGACGGCCGAGGTCAAACCTTCCGCAAAGTCCCCCGGATAGTATCTGGTCAGGATGCGCGTATCGTGCGGCCCCAGGTCGTTGCAACAGGGATGCGTCACCAGGTCGAAACGCCCGGAGTCGAAGTCATATCCGATAGCCGCCGCTATCGACTCCGAGAAAAGCCTTTGCCTGGCGACATCCCACGGCCGCTTGAGAATACCGATATCCGGCTTGCGCGGAGCGTCCTTGATCTTGCCCACCAGTTCCACCAGGTCGGTGCGAAGCCCCGCGAAGGCTTTCTCGACGTCGGCCGATCTGGCCCCGGGCTCGAAGTGGTTCAGCAGCGCATCGTATTTCTCCGTGGTGTAGCCGACATAGTCGGCCCGCCGCCGACACAGATCTACTATTGTTTCGAGGGTCGGCCCGAACAGCCCGAAGTCCGCCTTTCTGCGCGCCTCCGCCCATATCCCCGTCGCCTTGGTGGTGACCCGCGTGAACTCCTGTACGAACTCGCTGGGTAACTTGGTTTCCTCGTTGTACATCCGCCGCCATTCCCGGACATTCACCGCCGCCTCGGCCTCCCGGTCAGCCATCAGTGAAGAGCCTTCGACAGCTGCCAGCCACTCACCGACCTGCGCATCCGTAAACCACTCGTGCATGAGCCGGCGGATCTGGGCCAATTGCTCGGCCCGGTGGTCATCGGCCTTGCGGGGCAGGTATGCCTCCCGGTCCCAGTGCAGCACACTGCCCGTGGATGACAGAATAGCGATTTCCTTCATGCGGTTTTTCAAATCTTTGTAGGCCTTTTGCGCGGTCATAGTCTACCTCCTTCAATGGTCGCGGATCGAGAATCGTGCAAACTCATCATTGCCGCTCTGCACGGAATATAGGTCGCCCCGGCCGTGGCAGCAAACGAAAAGGCCCGAAAGGCAAGCCGTGACCGGTCTCTCCCCACGACGGCAAACGCACCGAACGCTACGGCTTAATCGGACACTTTTTGCTTGCATTTCAGCCGAAATTCCTTACATATTGGCCAACCCGAGCAGAGTGAGGCAATCATGAAAAGTGCGCTGTTTTTCGTGGCCGTGGTTCTTCTCCTAGCGGCTTGCACCAAGCTCGACTACATCGGCGAAGAGTACCCCCCAACGGACCACGTGGAACTGTTTTTCTCCGAGGCTGACATCGAATCCGACTACAAGGTCATGGGCCGTATCCTTGCCACCGCCGGCGAGTACGTCAACTCCGAAAAAATACAGAAACAGATTATGAAGAT
>Ga0224495_10000397_pt1 | contig 35178 bp, 34 predicted proteins | sample SF_Jul11_sed_USG_FD_168128 | JGI IMG/M metagenome (GOLD analysis project Ga0224495, IMG submission 168128) | Sediment microbial communities from San Francisco Bay, California, United States - SF_Jul11_sed_USGS_4_1 | ecosystem: Environmental > Aquatic > Marine > Sediment | place: USA: California... | reverse complement strand
CCGGGAAAAGGAAGTCGGCCTGCGCAAAGTCGTGGGAGCCAACCGGTTTCAGCTTCTTGTCCAGTTTTTAGGCGAGGCGGTTTTATTAACCCTGCTTGCCTTTCTGTTCTCCCTTATTCTGGTTGAATTCCTGCTTCCTGTCTTCAACGGGCTAACAGGAAAAGAGCTGACTTTCCACCTGCTGGATGACCTTCCTTTCATGGCAGCCTTGATTACGCTGATGTTAGTGGTGGGGGTGCTTTCAGGCTTTTATCCTGCCTATGCCATATCCAGATTTCATCCCATAAGCTTTTTCAGGAAAGGATTTGGAGAGAAGGCTTCCGGTCATTCGATCTTAAGGAAGACTCTGGTTGTGGTCCAGTTTTTCATTTCCATCGCCTTCATCTCATCGACCGCCATCATGCACCGGCAAATGACCTATATAAAGAACAAGAACCTGGGATATGACAAGGAACATCTGCTGGTTCTTCCTGTCTTTTACCGCGACGTTTATCCCCAGTGTGAACTCTTGAAATCCGAAATTCTAAGGAACCCCTTGATTATGAATGCTGCCGCCACCTCCTATCTACCCAGCAGGCAGAACTTCTACCAGAACACCTGGTGGGAGGGCTTGCCCGAAGGTGATGACGAGATGATGCACTGGCTCTCTGTGGACCAGGACTTCATTCAGACCTTCGGGCTTGAGGTCAAAGCAGGAAGAGATTTTTCCAGCCTTTTTCCTTCTGCCCGGAGGAAGGCCTATATGCTCAACGAAGCTGCGGTGAAATGGATTGGATGGAATAATCCTGTGGGCAAACAGTTTGAGATTCTGGACCGGGGAACGGTGATCGGGGTGGTCAACGATTTTCACTTTCAATCCCTCCACCACCAAATAATGCCTCTCGCTCTGAATATCCATCCTGAAGCCCTGCGATACCTCCTGGTGAGAATTCAAACCCGGGATATCCCGAAATCCCTTCAATTCTTGAAGCGGAAATGGGAAGAGCTTTTTCCTTTCCGGCCTTTTGAATATTCATTTTTTGATGAAGACTTTGACAGGATTTACAGAAGCGAGACCCACCTGAGGAAAACGTTTAATACCCTTTCCATCCTGGCCATCTTGATTGCTTGTCTTGGATTGTTCGGCCTTGCCTCTTTCGCCACGGTGAGACGCACCAAAGAGATTGGAATTCGTAAAGTCATGGGAGCATCCGTTTCCGGAATCTTCCTTCTGCTGGTTAAAGAATTCGCCAAATGGGTACTTGTGGCCAACATTATTGCCGTACCCTTAGCTTATTTTGCCATGAGCCTATGGCTTCAGAATTTTGCCTACCGAACAGGCCTCGGATTATGGATATTTTTTCTGGTTGCAGCCCTCGTGTTTGCGATTGCTCTGTTAACAGTCGGCTATCAGGCAATTAAGTCAGCAACAGCGAATCCCGTAGAGGCATTGCGATACGAATGAATTCGATGAACTACGCTATTTGCCAATTCTCAAAATATGGAACAAGTAATTTTAGATTCCTCACCTAAAAATCTCACCAAAAAGTAAGGCCAAAATTTTATCTTCGAAAGTTATCCGCTAGCAGTGATTATGTCTTGAAAAAAAATTGTTCGGGTTTTACTAGGGGAGGGAGAATTAATATGATCGAATGATAAGGCAGATTGTGAGGAATGTCATGACGTGGCATGATGACGTGTAAAAATTATATCCACAGATCGACAGGATCATGTATTGGGCCGCAAACAGGGGAATTGGCGAACGGTTAAAAAGATTCATTAAGCTAGGAAGATGGAAAGCACGCGGAAATACCTGGTGACGCAACTTTTTTTTGTGGACAATGATAGTCCCAAGTAGAGAAGATAATAGAAAACAGATGTACTTATTGATGATGGATCAGCGGCTGGGATGGCCGATCATAGTCTTCAGGACTCTAAGGTTCTGGGAGGGAATATCTATCGTGTCCAGAACCCCATTATCATTTGTTTCTAGCTCGATTTGTGTTGTGCTCGAACGCATGATGAGCCGGCAAGGAGCACCTTCTTCAGGTTCAAGCGTGGCCGGCACTTCCATCTGGGGAATGATGTAAGCGGAAATCTCCAGTTTTTCCTGAAGGCCACATCTGAACTTCTTTGTTAAAACCATATAAGGAGAAAAAACCGGGTTAGGCAAAAGAAAGGCATCACGTTTAATATTTACGGTTTCTGTCTGCTCTTGACCTGCAACTTTTTTTACGCTCACGACTTCTCCCTCCGATATGATGCTTCTGACCTCCTGATCAACTCCGCTAACCCTCCATTTAAAGAGGAAACCCAGAGGAATAAAGCTCCTATCCAGGTGAATGACAAGTTCATCAATCTCGATAGCAACTGGCTTGGTCATCCGTCCATGTACTGTGAGGGTGTAGCCATAATCCTTCTCTTCCCAGGAATACTCCTCATATCCCACCTGTTCCTGCATGAAATAGATGGAAAGGGTTCCCTTTTCAGTTTCCACTCGAGATGCCTTCGAATTTATCGAGAAAAAGGATATCACAAAAAGAGCGATGATGAGGAAAAAGATGAGCCTTTTACTCATTAGCCATTTTTGCTTATAAACGTATTTATTTCTGTTTTATCGCGAGGAGCGGAGCGCCGTGGCGATCTCTTCTATTCAAGGAGTCCGCTATTCTATGATAACGGCTGTCCCATAGGCCAAGATCTCTGAAGCACTCTGCATGATCATCGAGGTGGAGAACCGGATATTGATGATGGCGTTGGCCCCGAGGCTCTCGGCTTCCTCGACCATACGGTCTAGAGCCTGTTCACGAGATTCAGCCATCATCTTCGTGTAGTCGCGAATTTCGCCTCCGACGATATTCTTGAGGGCTGCTGAGATGTCACGTCCGATATGCCGCGCCCGAATAGTATTTCCACGTACTAGCCCAAAAACTTTTTTGATCTCTTTTCCCGGGACAAAATCTGTGGTTACGAGAATCATTTCTCTACCTCCTTGTACCTTTCCCTCTTGTGGACAAAGATCTGCTCCCTGAGCAAGGAAACCAACAGGATGACCACTCCACCGAGGAGGGTAAGAATACCGATCTTGAAGAGAAGGGGTGTGGATGTATCCTGGATGATTCCCTCCACTGCTTTGTAACCTCCGAAAAACAGAAGTATCATAGCACCGATAGAGAGGAAAATCCATCCAATCCTTCTTTCCAGACGGTTATAGATCGAGGTCCAGTAGACCTCCCACATTTCCTTGTGAGGTTTTCTCAATTGCATTTTTCCCATCACCTCCTCAAGCTTTCCCACTTCCTCATATTCTCTCCGACACTCTGTACATTGATCCAAGTGTTCCTCTATCAATTGTCTCTGTCTGTTATCCAGTTTTCCATCATGATATGAGGAAATGAGCTCTTTTATCTTTTTATGATCCATGACCAACCTCTATTCAAAGCCCAGGTATTTCCCGAGGATGCCTTTGAGTTTCTTTTTGGCATAATGCAGGGATGACATGACCGTCCCGATAGGTCTTGCGGTTAGCTCGGCAATCTCCTCATAAGACATCTGCCGGAAATACCGGAGAATGATGATTTCTCTTTGATCAAAGGGAAGCTCTTCTATTCCTTTCCACAGCGCTTCCTTCATCTCTCGATCGTCCCGTTCATCATCAAGCACTTGGGTATCCTCCAGAGGAATTTCGCTCATCCAGCGTTTGCGTTTGAGATGATCGATACAGAGATTTCTCATCAACCGGTAGAACCAAGGGAAAAAGGACAGGCTTGTGTCGAACATCTTGATTTTTCGAAAGGCTTTAATGAATGCTTCCTGGGAGACATCCAGGGCATCCTGCTGGTTGTGGACAAAACCCAATGCAATATAGTACGCCGAATGCATATAGCGCTTTACGATCAATCCGTATGCGTCTTTATCTCCCTTCTTGACCGCCTCCAGGATCTCTCTCTCCGAGAGAGTCCTCTTTACTTCTACCTGGATGACTTCTGTAGAAAGCATCTGTTCTTTCTGCAAGGCGACTTCCTCTGGCATGTCTTCCTTCCTCTTCTTAAATACGGTCTTTCTGTCAGATTTATTCATGTGCCGCTTCCATTCTCTGTCGCACGACTTCGTAGATAAAAACCGCTGCCGCCGCCGCCACGTTGAGAGATGTGATTTTGCCCAGGAGAGGGATGGAAAGAATCTTATCGCATTTTTCTCTCACTAGAGGTCGTATTCCTTTACCCTCGGAACCGAAGACCAGTCCAACAGGAAGGGTGTAGTTAAAGTCATGCCATGGGTTCGTCTGTCCTCCTTCTGCACCGACCAGCCACACATCTCTCTTTCTCAGTTCCTCCATGGTCTGAGCTAAATTCTTCACCCTGGCTACTTTCACATACTCCAGGGCTCCTGCAGATACAGAGGCAACTGATCCTGTTAAGCCGGCCGCCCGGCGTTCAGGAAGGATGATGCCATCCACGCTTGCGCTTTCGGCTGTACGGATGATGGCACCCAGATTTTGGGGGTCTTCGATTCCGTCCAACAGGACGAGAAACGGGACTTTCGATACGGCCAGGATGGCCTCCAGCGTGGTATATTCCTTGGACGCAACAAAACCGATGGCTCCTTGATGGTGTCTGTCAATCCTGTCGAGGCTCTTTCGAGGCATGAAGAAAACAGGAAGCCCTTTTTTCTTTGCCAGTCCGATGATCTCCTCAATTTTGGTTTTCCTCATCCCTTCTTGGATGATCACCTTGTTCACCCGATCAGACGAATTTCTGATGGCTTCCAACAAAGGATTTAGACGGCTGATCTTCTCCAAGTCCTGATTCCTCTATTCGTTACTCATGTAAATGCAGTGAATATCGCAAGAATGTCATGACGCATGGATAAATGCGTTTATGTAAATTTGCTAAGACTAGTTCTTTGTTTGAGTCTTTTCGATCTTGGCCCAGGTATCGCGAAGTGTCGCCGTCCTGTTGAACACAGGCTTTTCAGTAGAGGAGTCAACAGAATCCAGGCAAAAATAGCCTTTTCTGAGAAACTGAAACCAATCTCCAGGCTTTGTTTCGGCAAGACTCGGCTCAATCCGGCAGGATGTCAGAATCTCCAAAGATTTGGGGTTCAGATAGGATCGCCAATCCACACCTTCTTCTCCCTCGGCCGGATCTTCTTTTGTGAACAGGTGGTCATACAGACGCACCTCGACCTCGACCGAGTGAGGCGCAGAGACCCAGTGCAGTGTCCCTCTGACCATCCGACCGTCTTTGGACCAACCCCCGCGCGTCTCAGGATCATAGGAACAATGAATCTCCACAATCTCCCCTGTTTCCTGGTCCTTAACAACTTTTTCGCACTTTATGTAATAGGCATGTTTAAGCCTCACTTCACGGCCTGGAGACAGACGGAAGAACTTTTTGGGCGGGTCCTCACGGAAATCTTCATGCTCGATATAAAGCTCCCGGGAAAAAGGAATTTTTCTGGTGCCCATGCTCGGGTCCTCCGGGTTGTTCTCGGCATCCAGCATCTCTACCTTGCCTTCAGGGTAATTGTTGATGATCACCCGCAGAGGCTGCAGCACGGCCATCACTCGAGGGGCCCTTTTGTTCAGATCCTCCCGGAGACAGTGCTCGAGGAGGGCGATATCCACCATGCTCTCTCTCTTAGCCAACCCGATTCGGTCACAGAAATCCCTGATGGACTCTGGTGTGTAGCCTCGTCTCCGTATGCCTGATATGGTTGGCATTCGAGGATCGTCCCAGCCGGTCACAGTCCCTTCTTCCACCAGTTGGAGGAGCTTCCGTTTGCTCATCATGGTGTAGGAGAGATTCAGCCGGGCGAATTCGATCTGCTGGGGATGATGGACACCCAGTTGGTCGAGAAACCAGTCATAGAGCGGTCGGTGGTCTTCGAATTCCAATGTACAGATAGAATGGGTGATGCCTTCGATGGAATCCGATTGGCCATGGGCCCAATCATAGGTTGGATAGATGCACCACCCGTCGCCTGTCCTGTGGTGTGTGGCCCGCAGGATCCGGTACATAACAGGATCACGCATGTTCAGATTTGGGGAGGACATGTCGATCTTTGCCCTGAGCGTTCGCGATCCGTCCGGGAACTCACCCTTTCGCATCCGCTCGAAAAAATCGAGATTCTCCTCCACGGACCGGTTCCTGTAAGGGCTGTCTTTTCCAGGCTCGGTCAATGTCCCTCTGTAATTCCGGATTTCATCAGCGTTCAGATCGCAGACATAAGCCTTTGCCCTTTTTATGAGCTCAACAGCATACTCAAACAGCTTATCGAAGTAATCCGAAGCATAAAAGAGGCGATCTTCCCAGCCAAACCCGAGCCATCGGATATCTTCCATAATGGATTCTACGTATTCCTGTTCTTCTTTGATCGGATTGGTGTCATCGAAGCGCAGGTTGCAGAGTCCTCTGTATTCGGCAGCTAAGCCAAAATTCAGGCATATGGACTTGGCATGTCCGATATGGAGATACCCATTCGGCTCCGGAGGGAAACGGGTGTGAACGCGACCCTGATTTTTTCCCTCTTCCAAGTCTTTATCGATGATGGATCGGATAAAATCCTTGTGATCTGTTGAGTCCGCCTTATTTTCTTTTGCGTTTTTTTCCCTGTCCTTAGAATTCTCCTTCATAGCCTACTCCTTAGCCCTTTCTAACCCAGATTCCTTCAAAAATCCCAACATCTCTGCGACACGCTGAGAACAGTTTTTCATGGATCGGGGCAAATCCAGTCTTGATCCCTCTTCAACCAACGGAATAAATTTATCCAGATCCAAGCCTGAGCTTTTTGCTGTGAGGATAATGCGGAGAGGATGAAAAAGATCCCTTCCCTTGCATCCCGTCGCCTCCTTAATTTCCCGTGTGATGGAGGTAAACTGATCATAATTAAAGCTGCTCACCTGTGCTAATTTTTCTCCAAAGAGCCTGATAACAGGCGAGGCACAATCCGACCCCAACTCTTGTTTTGTCTCATTGTCCATCTCCTTGGGAGAAAACTCAAAAAGCATGGATATCTGGGAGGGAAGGTCTACAAACCTGTCCACTCGCTCGATATAAGCCTCCACAGCCTTTTCCAGCCAATCCCACTGGGCCTCGGTCATGTGTTCGGGCAAAAGCTTTGCCTCTCTCAGGTAGGGATAGGCCTTCTCTGCTTTTTGCCGCGAGGAAAGGAGTTTGGCGTGCTGGCGGTTGATCCAGTGAAGTTTATCATAATCGAAGATCGCTGCAGACCGGCTGACTTTATCCAGATCGAAAAGACCCACCAGATCCTCTTTTGACAAGACCCCTCTGTCTTCTGGCGGAGCCCATCCTAAAAGAGCCAGATAATTGAAAAGGGCGGCAGGAAGGATACCGTCTTTCTGGAACTGGTCTACAGATGTGGCGCCATGACGTTTGCTCAGTCTGGCGTTGTCCTTGCCCATAACCATGGAAAGATGAGCAAATTGAGGTGGGTAAAGGGAAAGCGCTTGGTAGAGAAGGATCTGACGGGGCGTGTTTGAGATGTGATCCTCTCCTCTTATCACGTGAGTGATCTCCATCAAGGCATCATCGATGACGACGGCGAAATTATAAGCTGGCAGCCCTGTGGAGCGAACGATGATCGAATCTCCAATCAGGCTCAGGTCGAATCTTAGCTCCCCTCTCACTAGATCATGAAACGTTAATTCTCCCTGATCAGGCGTGCGCAACCTCACAGCACTCTGCTCCCCTTGTTGGATGCGTCTTGAAGCATCCTCTGGCGTAATCTGCCGACACCTGCCGCTGTAGATGGCCATGCCATTCCTAGCTAGTGCTTTCTGTCTTTCCTTTTCAAGATCCTCTGGCGAACAAAAACAGTAATAGGCCCTTCCTTCATCCAATAGCTTCTGGGTGTATTCCTTGTATATTCCCACTCTTTGAGACTGTCTATACGGGCCGAAAGGCCCATCCACATCCGATCCCTCATCCCAATCCAGCCCCAACCAAAGGAGATCCTCCATCAACCTTTTCTCATATTCAGATGCCGATCTTTCGATATCCGTATCCTCGATCCTTAAGACAAATGTCCCCTCTTTCTGTCGGGCGAAAAGCCAGTTGAATAGGGCTGTGCGCGCGTTTCCCACATGAAGGAAACCAGTGGGACTAGGAGCGAACCGGACTCTAACCTTTTCCATCGGAATCATGATTCTGAATTATTCGACTCGTGAACAATCCAAGTAGATAATATTAATATATTTTTCCTAAAAACCCAAATGAAAGACAAGGAAGGGATCAGCCCTTGACTTTGGACATTTATACAGATTTTTTCAAGTTGACTCTTTATTCCTCCACAAAAAAACCCCTTCTACCAAAAAGTAACATATTTCTCAAATGTCCAAAGTCAAGGGCTGACCCCAACAATTTAGCAAGAAATGGAATAGAGAGGCAACTTTTTAGGTCTAATCTAAGTATATATGAAGTTACAAAATGAAAACAACACTGAAAGGATAAATAAAATGAGACTCAAGACAAAAGTTGCAATTCTCATCGTGGCTGTATTGTTGACTTTCCTCGGCTTTAACCTGATGACATCTCAAGCTGCCGTTGATATGATTAAGATCGCTAAAGCACAGACAGCCGCTCATCACGTCAGAGGATAAGATTTCATGTTAGCAAGCGTGGTGAGTCTAATCATTAGAATCTGGGATTGGCTGATCATCGATTTTGACAGAGTAAATTTCTATCTCTGCCCAGGTGGATTTCGCCTTCAATTTCAGGCCATTCCCCTTAATTAGAAAGGCTGCAGTTTTTCTGGATTTCAAGAAAGTTGCAGCCTTTTTTATTTAAACTTGCTAACGAGACTGGATAAGCGCCTGGACAAAAGCGGCAATCGCCTTTCCCTCTCCGATCAAACCCATTCCCTCGTTTGTCTTCGCCTTTATGCCTAAGTCCCTCTCATCTATCTTGAGGAGCGAACATAACACCTCTTTCATCTGTCCAGCATAGCTGGAAATCATTGGGCGCTCGGCGATGACCACCGAATCGATATGGACGATCTGCCATCCTTTGGAATTGCACTTCTTGACGACCCGTTTCAGCAGCTCAGTGCTTCTGATATCCTTGTATCTGGGATCAGCATCTGGAAACAACTGCCCGATGTCAGGCTCTCCCAGGGCGCCCAACAGTGCATCGATGATGGCATGAATCAAGCAGTCGCCATCTGAGTGGCCGGATAATCCCTTGGGAAAGTCGATCTCCATTCCCCCTAAGAAGAGTTTCCTTCCTTCCTGGAATCGGTGGATATCGTATCCAATCCCTACCTTAATCTTCAATCAGAGCCTCCGCTACACTCAGGTCATCTTGTGTCGTGATCTTTATATTCATCGGATCACCCTGGATGACAAAGACATCTCTTCCCATCCTTTCCACAAGAGAGGCCTCATCCGTCCCATAAAAACCTTCTTCTCTGGCTCTGATAAAGGCTTCTTTGAGTAACGAACAAGAAAAGCCCTGGGGTGTTTGGCTCCTGAATAGCAGGCGTCGGTCCTCTGTCTGGATAACCCTGTCACCCTCAACACGTTTGATGGTGTCTTCCAAGGGGATAACAGGAACCACGGCTCCCTTTTCACTTGCTCTTTCGATGACTCGTCCGATTAAATCTTCCCCGACTAAGGGCCTCACCCCATCATGGACGAGTACAATTGGTGTCTTTAGATCATCCACACAACACAGCCCTGAATACACAGAATCCTGCCTCCTGTCCCCTCCACGAGCAACAGATACGACCTTCTTGTACCTGCGGTGGTAGTCCTGACTGGGATGCTCTTCCCCTAACACAAGGATAATATCATCTACCGCAGCGTGTCTCTCAAACCTCTCTAAACACCAGTCTAGGACGGTTTTCCCTATAAGGAGAGCAAACTGTTTGGCCAGACCAAACCGCCTCCCCTCTCCTGCGGCTATAATAATCGCCGTTACTCCATCCATCAAGACTCTTCTTCGTTGTAGCGTCCGAAGATCATTTTCCCCACAGTCGTCTGGAGTACAGATGTCACAGTGATCTCCACATTCTGCCCGATCATCTTTCTGGAATTGTCAACCACGACCATGGTGCCATCATCCAGATAGGCCACTCCCTGATCCTTTTCCTTCCCTTCTTTGAGGATGAAAACGTTGATCATCTCACCTGGAAGCACAACGGGTTTCAGCGCATTCGCCAACTCGTTAATGTTGAGTACAGAGACACCTTGAAGCTGTGCGATCTTGTTCAGGTTGAAATCGTTGGTGATGATTTTCGCATCCATGTGCTTGGCCAATTCAATCAGCTTGGAATCCACATCTTTGATTTCTGGAAAATCCACTTCGGATATCATGACAGAGACTCGAGAGGACTTCTGAAGATGGTCCAAAACGTCCAGTCCCCGCCTCCCCCTCTGTCTCTTGACGCTATCGGAGGAATCTGCAACAAGCTGCAGCTCCTTGAGGATGAACTGGGGAACAACCAGGTCTCCTTCGATGAAGGCAGTGTCGCAGATATCTGAAATTCGACCATCGATGATAACACTGGTATCAAGAATCTTGTAACTCTTTCCAGTACTCTTTTCCCTGAAAAAGCTGGAAAGATAGGTGGGATCAAGCCATTCATGCTTTAGTGTGCCGACCAAGAATCCGATGTAAGGCATGATAATCAGGAAGAATATCCTGATGAACGTCGTGGCAGCAACCTCTTGGGTGATACTCTGGTAGATAGCACCCAAACCCCATCCAACAAACACGCCGGCAAATGTTCCTAACGTCCCCCCCCAAATGACGTTAAACTGACTCTTCCTTATCCGGGTTTCAAGGTAAACGATGAGAATGCTCAGGAGAAAACCGGTCAGAATCCCATAATAGCGGGAAAGGTTAAATGGCGGGAAAAAATATCCCGTGATCGAGATAAGAGCAACGATGAGTATACGAAAAATAAAGACACCCATTTTATATGCCCTTTTATGAAAAAATTTAAAATATAATACCCACTGCTTCTTTTATATTGTTCACCCCCGCCAGATCGATGTTCGGAAGCCTCTCCTTCTTGAATTGTGAAAGATTTCCCTTGGGAAGCACAACCGTTTTAAAGCCGAGAGAAAAGGCCTCCTTTATCCGGACTAAAGGTTGACTCACAGAGCGGACCTCTCCGCTCAGGCCGACCTCGCCAAACAGAGCAAAATCTGGCGGAACGGGTTTGTTCTTTAAACAGGAGACGACAGCCATCATGGCCGCTAAATCCACGGCAGGCTCATCTAAAACCAGCCCTCCGGCCACATTCAGATAGATGTCCTCACCAGCAAAGCCAAAACCCAGCTTTCTCTCGATAATGGCCAACAACATAGCTGTGCGGAAATGATCCAGTCCTATGGTCATCCTCCTGGGGTTTCCGGTGAAAAGAGTGGGCGAGACAAGCGCCTGGATCTCTGCCAGCAAGGGCCGCGAACCCTTGACCGTGCACACCACCACGCTTCCTGTCTCGTCTGTCGGCCTTTCCTTCAGGAAAAAGGCTGAAGGATTGGATATAGCTCGAAGTCCGTGCGTTCCCATCTCGAAGATGGCCAGTTCGGAGATAGGCCCGAACCTGTTCTTCAAGGCTCGAAGCACACGATGGCTGTGATCCCTTTCTCCTTCAAAATAAAGGACCACATCCACCATATGCTCGAGCGATTTGGGACCAGCCAGCGATCCCTCTTTGGTGATATGCCCAATCAAAAAAGAAGAAACCTGATTCTTCTTGGCGAAACGGAAGACCTGATTGGTGACCTCTCGCACCTGGCTGATGGTCCCCGGACTCGAGGACAGTTTCGAAGAATAGACGGTCTGAACCGAATCCATCACAAGAATCTGGGGGTTTAGCTTCTCAGCTTGGGCAAGGATCCTTTCCAGGTTTGTCTCTGCCAACAGGTAAAGATTCCCATTGGAAAGTCCAAGCCTTTCGCCACGCAATTTGATCTGCTCCAAGGATTCTTCTCCTGAAACATACAGGACTTTTTCCCCTTTGGCGCTAAAGTCCCGACTCGCCTGGAGGAGCAGGGTGGATTTTCCGATGCCCGGCTCTCCTCCTATCAACACCAAGGATCCCAGCACGACGCCTCCTCCCAGAACGCGATCCAACTCCTCGATGCCTGTGTTGGTCCGCCCCTTTTTCGCTCCCTTGATCTCCTTGTACAGGATGGGCTCAGAAGGGGGAAAAGAGTATTCTGCCTGGATCTCCTCCTCTATCTCTTCGATGAGGGAATTCCACTCTCCACAGCTTGGGCATCTTCCCAGCCATTTGGGCGAATGAAACCCGCAATTCTGACAGATAAAGATAGCCTTGGTCTTCATTAAAAACCCAATCTCATGCCAAAATAAAATTCTCTGTTCGAGGCTAAGGTGAAATCATCCAAGCCCAAAAGGAGATGAATGGACTTGGTGGCTGCAAGGCTGGTCCAGATTCGGAAGCGGGGTTGTGGATCCCGGTTAAAATCAAAACTCTCGAGAGAAAATACCAGCCTGTCTCTAAAGCTATAGAAATCCAAGCCTACGCCAAATTCGGATTCCATAATTCCAGCCCGGGGAGCAAAGACTCCCCAACGGACCCCTCCCTGGGCCGAATAAGTGAATTTATCCTTCCAGGGATCATGCACAACTTGGGCGAGCAAGAACTTGTCAGGGGCAGGCCAAAGCCCAAGGACAAGAATGCCTTTGAACTTTTCGCTCTCTCCAAAGTACTCTGCCCGCAACCACATGTTCAACCGCAGAGAGGAAACCGGTGCGATCACTTTCTGAATCCCGCTGACTGTCTCCTCTGTTTTTTCATAAAGTTCAGAATCTTGAATGAGCTTGCCTAACGTTCCCTCTCCTTTGTTGAGTTTTTCCAAAGACTCACTCAGGAGCCTCAATGATTCTTCTATTTTGGATATGAGCTCACTGATGTTTTCTAAATTCCCCTTGAGGTTTCCTCGATTCTCCTCGACAGTATTTTTGATGAGTTGGATCAATTCGTCTAAATCTTTTGAAACGGTCTCAGCTCGCTCGTCAAAATTCTGAATAGTCTGCTGTGACTTCTCGAGACTTCTGGTAAGATTGTCTTTGTTTTCACGGAAAAAATCATTGAGCTCTGCTGAAAACGTCGAAAGGTTCAGGAGTGTATCACTGAGATTGCCCCGCGTTTCCCCCCCTCCCAACAACTCTCTCAATGCCTGACTTGTGCCTTTAATCTCTTCTCCTATGGAGGAGAGCATAACCCCCAGTTGATCGAAGCCGACTGACGGAACACCCGCGATGGCACCTCCAGGCTGAACCATGTTTTTATCCTCACCGGGGAGAATCTCCACGTATTTTTCTCCCAAGAGCCCTAGGGAGGCCAAGGTGGCCTTGGAATCCCGGCTGATCTCGACTTCTGGGTTGATGCTTAACTCCACCTCTGCCTGGTTTCCTTTAAGGCGGATGTTCTGGACAAATCCTACCTTTACCCCGGCTAAACGCACCACGGTCCTCCTCTCTAATCCTGCCACCGAATCATAATAGGTATACAGGAGATACCCCTTTTTCTTGAAGAGGGAGCCTAAATCACCCACTACAAAGACGAACAACACGATAATAGCCAGAGTGACGGCAAGGAATAGCCCGATCTTGATTTCCTGGCGGAAAGCCTTTATTTTGTTTTCCTCGAGACAACTAAGGTCTTCTTTCTTTTTTCTTTTGAATATGCTCATTTGAGATTCTCTTATCTTATAAAATATTTGTCCCTTTTACCATTCTTCTATAGGTCCTGTTGCCGCTCCGGTGATAAACTGTTGGATAACCGGATTCCCAGAATTCTTGATCTCTTCAGGAGTGCCGGTCTCGATGATCTTCCCTTGATAGAGCATGGCCACACGGTCAGCCACTTTATAAGTGCTGACCATATCATGGGTTATAACGATGGAGGTCACCTTCAGCTCTTTCTGCATCTGGATGATCAAGTCGTTGATCGCATCCGCTCTAATCGGGTCAATGCCTGTAGAAGGCTCATCGTACAGAATGATCTCCGGTTGATAGGCAATCGCCCTTGCTAGACCAACCCTTTTCCTCATACCACCACTTAATTCGTGCGGCATAAGGTTTTCTACTCCCCTTAATCCAACGTGCTTGAGGGCTTCACGGGCCAATCCTTCAATTCTCTCTGCTGCGAAATCGGTGTATCTTTCTAATCCGAAGCTGACATTCTGTAGCACAGTCAGAGAATCAAAAAGAGCAGCTCCTTGAAAGAGCATGGCGAACTTGCGCCGGATTTGATTGAGCTCATCTTTATTCAGGCAGGTAATTTCCACTCCATCCACAAAGATCTCACCCAAATCAGGCCTTATCAGGCCGATGAGGTGTTTGATCAGGATGCTCTTTCCTGAACCGCTCTGGCCAATGATCACCAAGGTTTCTCCCTTCTTGATCGTCAGGTTGACACCTTGAAGGACCTTGTTTCCTCCAAAAGATTTGTGTAAATCGACTATTTGAATCATCGTCCCAAATTCGCTGGTAGGGCTTTGCTGAGAAAAAAGTTGAAGATGAGGATGAGAATACTGGAAATGACAACCGTGCGAGTGGTCGCTCTCCCGACACCCTCTGCTCCTGCTTCTGTCTTCAAGCCCTGCCAGCAACCGATAATGGCAATGATACCACCGAAAAAGGCCGCCTTGATCAAACCGCTGACCACATCCCAAAGTTCCATATAGAGCAGGGTATTCCTCATGTAAATGTACCTGTTCACACCCATGATAAAAATGTTGTAGAGATATCCTCCCAGCATGCCGATGATATCTCCGTAAAGAGTCAAACAAGGCAGCATGATAATGGAAGCCAACATCCGGGGCACGACCAGATAACGAACAGGGTCGGCCCCAAGAGTGATCAGAGCATCGATCTGTTCCGTGATCCTCATCGTGCCAATCTCGGCAGCCATCGCTGAACCAACTCTTCCTGATACCATCAATCCCACCAAAATCGGGATCAACTCTTTGGCGAGCCCTAAAGAGATAATCGGCCCTCCATACGCCTCTGATCCTGGCCCGATATACCTATGGAATCCGATGTAAGTCTGGAGTCCAAAAACAAGCCCTCCAAACGCAGCCGTAAGAGACACAACGGGTAGGGACCTGACCCCTATTTCTTCGAGCTGATGGATAAAATTCCTCTTCTCCCAAGGTTTGGTGAACATGCCCTTAAATATCTGGCTGAGAAGAAGTCCCACTTCTCCCATCTGTTGCATGAAAAAAAAGAAAAGGGATTGTTTTTGTCTGGGAACCATTTTAAACTTCGAATGCTTGGAATTCCATATCAGCAAACCGCGCATATTCTTTGATAAAGGCCAGATTGATCATTCCGGTAGGGCCGTTTCGTTGTTTGGCCACAATGATCTTGGCTATTCCGCGAAGGTTTTCGTCCTCCGGGCGGTAGAACTCCGGACGATAGATGAAGATAACCACATCCGCGTCTTGTTCGATGGCGCCCGATTCTCTCAGGTCAGAAAGTTGCGGGATGGGTTCTCGCCTACCTTTCTCCGGAGCCCGGCTCAACTGTGAAATACCAACCACCGGAATCTTGAGTTCCTTGGCCAGCTCCTTCAATGAGCGCGATATATAGGATATTTCCTGCGTTCTGTTCTCGAAGCGTCCTCCTGTTCGCATGAGTTGCATATAATCAACGAATACCAGGTCAAGATTCTGCTCCATCTTCAAGCGCCTCGTCTTGGCCTTCATCTCCATGATAGAAAGGGCTGGAGTCTCATCTAAAAAAATCTTTGCCTTGGATAGCGCCTCTGCGCCCAGCTTGAGCCTTTCAAACTCTCTCTCTCCGATAAACCCTGTTCTTGCTTTCTTGATGTCGAGCTGGGCTTCTGCACAAAGCAAGCGTATGACGATTTGCTCTTTGGCCATCTCCATGGAGAAAAAACCTACAGCATACTCTGTTCTAAGGCCGATATGCAAAGATGTGTTCAAACATAGAGCTGTTTTTCCCATCGAAGGACGGCCCGCCACAACGACGTACTCGGAATTATGATAACCAGAAGTCAGGCTGTCCAAATCCCGGAAGCCTGTGGGGATACCGGTCACAGCATCCTGCCTGTTGCGGAGGGCATCTATGATGTTGAGCGCAGGCTCGGTCAGAGCGCCTACAGGGACGAATCCTGGTTTGATTCTCTGCTCGGCCACTTCAATGATGGCCGACTGGGCCTCGTCCAAGAGCTGGTCCGCATCCTCTTTCTGTTCATAGCTGGAAGAGATGATCTTTGCAGAGGAGAGGATGAGTCTTCTCAGAAGGGCTTTCTCCTTTATGATCTGGGCATAATACTCAACATTCAGACTTTTGGGAACACCATCCATAAGGGAGGAAAGATAAGAGGCTCCCCCTATCTCATCCAGCAGGCCTGCTTTTTTAAGTTCCTCGCTCAGGGTGATCAAATCAACGGGAAGCCCTTTGTCAACTAACTGGACCACTCTCTCCAGGATTTTCTGGTTCGCCTCCTTGTAAAAATCTTCGATGGAAACGATGGAAAGCACAACATTGAGGTTTTTGTTGTTGACCAGAATCCCCCCAATCACAGTCTTCTCAGCTTCGAGACTGTGAGGAGGGGTTTTCTTCAAAAACATCAAGTCGAGTTCCATAATTGATCCCTTTGCCTTTTATGCTATTTTTCCGGCTCCTCTGCTTGCTTTTCGATCGCTTCCTCTTGTTTCTCTTCTGGGATAGGCTCTGCTTGCTCTTCCTTTTTCTCTTCCTCCATCTTTCTTCTTTCCTCTTCCAAAACGGGTTCTTCCTCCTCAGCTTCTACCTCTTCTTTCTTTGCTTCAGGAGCGGTTTCCTCTTTCTTCTCAGCAACCGCCTGTTTCTTCTCTTCTGCTTCGGTCTCACCTTCCTTTTTCACCTCGATCTTTATCTCGGCCTGCTCGTCATGAAACACCTTTATGGAAACAGTGTAATTCCCCAGCCGCTTGATGGGCTCATCAAGCAATATCCTCTTTTTTTCGATGTCGAATCCCAGACTATCCAGGCCCTCCTTGATATCCGCAATGCTCACAGAACCAAAAATGACATCCTTATCCCCCGCTTTTCTCTCAAAGGAAAGGGATGTTTGGTTGAGCCTTTCCATCAAGCTTTGGCAGGACACGACCTCTTTTTCCAGCTTCTTTCTTAGGGCTCTCTGGTCTATCTCAATAGTTTTCATGTTGGTAGGAGTGACCTCAAGCGCCAGTTTTCTCGGAATCAAGTAGTTCCTTCCATACCCGGCAGCCACATCGATGATATCCCCCCTTTTTCCCAAATTCTCAATGTTCTCTTTCAGAATAACCTTCATTTTATCAATCCTCGACATAGGGCAGCAATGCCAGCAGGCGCGCCCTCTTTATCGCTGTAGAGAGTTTTCGCTGATGGAAAGAGCAGGTTCCGGTTATTCTCCTGGGCGCAATCTTCCCTCTTTCTGGGATATATCTCTTCAGTATATCCACATTCTTGTAATCAATTTCTTTGATATCTCTCTCACAAAAACGGCAGTACTTCCTCTTTGGGGGAAAATATCTCCGATAAGAGCTTCTTTCTTTCTGTTCTCTTGCCATTTTCAGTTCTCCTCGCTTAGTTCCTCAGAATCAAAAGATGCTTCACTCTCCTCCCCAACGTCCTCTTTTTCATCTGCCTGTTCGGGTGCCTCTTCTTCTTTCTTGCTTTTCACCCGTGTCTTTTTCTTAGGCATGAATTGAACCTCTTTCCTCAGGGTCAAATACCGCAGGACTGGTTCTGTCTGCCTGAATCGTCGTTCGAGTTCGGACGGTATGCCCGGCTCTCCTTCATAGTGGAAAAAGACATAGAAGGCCTCATTAAGATTGCTGATAGGATAAGCCAGCTTCTTTTTTCCCCATTTTTCGATATTGATCATCTTGCCTTTCTTCTTCGCAACCACATCCGCCATTTTTTGGATAAGCTTCTCCGTCTCTTCTTCTTCCAATTTGGGGGTAATAAGGAATGCTGTTTCGTAATGTCTCATCGACACCTCCTTATGGATTTATAGCTCCCTCTCTCTTAAGAGGGAACAAGGAGCCTCTTGCTCAATTCTAGAGACAGAAAACAGGATAGTATATATTTCCTCTTCTGTCCATCATTTTATTCGTTTTCTTCAGATTCTTTCTGACTTTTGGTCTCTGCACTCCTCCGCTTTCGATTGAATCGATTCATGGCTTCCTCGATGTCTCGATTCAGAATCAGCATCACAGCCTCTTCTGCCTTGGCTAAACTCTCCTCTAAGGCTAGCCTTTGGTCTTTGGAAAATCCAGAGAGCACAAAATCTGTCGCCTCGGTACCCGAGGGTAACGGGCCTATCCCTATCCGGATTCTGGGAAACTGGGTGGAGCCAATCTCCTGGACGATCGAGATCAAACCGTTATGCGTTCCTGGCCCCCCCTCCTTTCGAATCCTGATCTCTCCTAAAGGAATATCCAAATCATCATATACAACCAACACTTGGTTCAGCATCAAGCCCGTTCTCTGGATGAGGATTTTCACAGCCAGCCCGCTTTGGTTCATGTATGTCCAGGGTTTGACCAACAGAATGGTGCCTTGTTCTCTCTCTACCTGAACCGCTTTGGATTTGTATTTTCTTTTCTTCAGTCGAACGTCCCACTTGTCCTCCATCCTTTCAATCAGGGCAAAGCCCACATTGTGCCGCGTCGCAGCATACCTTTTCCCTGGATTTCCCAGTCCAACCACCGCCCACAAATACTACTCCTCTTTTTCTTCCTTCTCTTTCTTCCCTTTTTCCTCGGGCTTTTCTTTCTTGATAACTTCGGGTTCCTCCTCCTCGGCCATGACTTCTACCTCTTCTTCCTTTTCCTCCTCAGCCGCTACAACCTCTTCTTTGGTTGGAGCTTCGATCAGGACAACCACAGCATGAGGATCGCTCACGATCTCAACATTAGGGAGAGGAGTCATTTCCTCTATCTTGATCGACTGATGAAGATGAAGGCCACTGACATTCACCTCTATTTGCTCAGGGATGTCCTTGGGAAGGCATTCAACCTCAATCTCTCTAGTTATGAGATCAATGAATCCTCCCTCTGTTTTCACTCCAACCGCCTCTCCTGTAACAACTACAGGGATGGATACTCTGATAGCTTTGTTCATGGCGATCTGGATGAGATCGACGTGAAGGATTTCGTCCGAAACCGGGTCTATTTGTACGTCTTTTATCATTGTGTCCTTGGATTCAGAATCGAAAGAAGTCTTAAAAAGCGTATTTTCTCCTGTTTCAGACCTTAAAATCTCAAAAATATCCTTTTTATCCAATGCCAATGGAACACCGGGCTCTCCCTGTCCATAAAGGATGGCAGGAATCTTTCCTTCTCGCCTCACCCTTCGAGACGCATTCTTCCCAAAAAACTCTCTTTTTTCACCCTTGATTGTCAAACTCATCGCGACTTGCCTCCTTAAACAAACAAGGAACTCACCGAACTTCCTTGGTTTATTCTTCGAATGGCCTCTCCGAAAAGCTCGGCCACCGAGATGACTTCAATTTTCTTTGATGATTGCGCTTTCTGGTTCAGAGGGATGGTGTTGGTCACGATTGTTTTTTCTAGACTGGAATCATCGATCCTCTCAACCGCCTTCCCCGACAAGATAGGATGTGTGCATGCTGCATACACCCTGAGCGCGCCCTCTTTTTTAAGGGCTTCAACGCTCTGAACGAGGGTTCCACCTGTGTCCACCATGTCGTCGAGGATGACAACGTCCTGGTCTTTGACCTCTCCGATCACATTCAGGACTCTCGCCTCATTCGGAGCCGGTCGCCGTTTGTCTATGATCGCCAGATCGGCTTTTAATCTTTTAGCAAAAGCCCTAGCTCTTCCAACTCCTCCGGCATCCGGAGACACAATGATCAAGTCTTTCAATCCCAGGTTCTGGACACGCATTGCGAGCACGGGAGCAGCCGTGAGGTTATCCACGGGGATGGAAAAGAATCCCTGGATTTGGGGAGAGTGGAGATCCATGGTTAGGACTCTGTTTGCCCCTGCGGCTTCGAGCAAGTCTGCCACAAGGCGTGATGATATGGGCACCCGAGGCCTATCCTTCCAATCCTGGCGGGCATAGGCATAATAGGGGATCACCGCCGTGATCCTTTCCGCCGAAGCTCTCTTGAAGGCATCCATCATCACAAACAATTCCATGAGGTGAAAATTAGCATCGAAAGCCCCAGATTGTATGATAAAGACATCCTCTCCTCGCACGTTCTCATCGATGAAAAAATGGATTTCGCCATCGCTGAATCGCTCCAGGACACACTTGCCCATATCTATGTTCAAATAGTCAACAATCTCCTTTGCCAGTGAAGAATTCGAAGAACCGGCAAAGACCTTCATCGTGTTTTCTTCCTTCACGACATCTCCTCCTTGTCACATTCTCCGATAACAGAAATACTCCTCATGATCTTGGCTGGGGTGGGAGGATTCGAACCTCCGAATGGCGGATCCAAAGTCCGCTGCCTTACCGCTTGGCTACACCCCAGTCTGCCTGTCCGCCCAGTAGCTTTCTCGAGGTAATGTCTTGGTAAGAACCACGTCATTTTTCTCTTCAAGCTCTCTCGAGACTCCTTCGGCCTTCTCTTTTTCCTTGAAAAGGCCAAAAATAGCTGAACCACTGCCACTCATCAAAGACAACTCTGATCCTTTAATCTGGAAGAGGTTCTTGATAGCTTTTATCTGAGGATACGTGCGAAAAACTATTTCTTCTAAATCGTTTTCCAAAAAACCAAGATCTCGGCTGTCTAAAAACTTGATAATTTTACTGTCTTTGTCCTGAGAAGTCAAGGAGGGTGGAACTCGTTTATAAACAGCGGCCGTTGAAAGAGGAAAGGACGGAAGAGCCAGCACACACAAGCGAGGCGAAAGATCATCCAGAGGAATGATTCGATCTCCGATTCCTTCGCCTAAGCAAAGTCCTCCTTCGAAAAAATAAGGAATATCTGCTCCTAGATGGCTTCCTAAGTCCATGAGTGCACTCTTTTCAAGCCCAAGGCTCCAAATCCTATTCAGGGACCAAAGCGTTGTTGCCGCATTGCTGCTTCCTCCCCCCAAGCCTCTCCCTGCAGGTACGTTCTTCTCGACCCGAATGCGAATCCCTCCCTTCGGGTTAAATTGTTCTTTTAAAAGCCAAGCGGCCCTGTGAATAAGATTCCTCTCATCCCAGGAAATGGTGTTGTCATCCCCCATAAGAATTATTTTGTCCTGGCGCAGAGGCCAAAACTCCAAAAGATCATACACATCGATCGTCTGGAAAAGGGTTCTGATTTCATGGTAACCGTCTTCCCTTTTACCCAAGACTTCAAGCCCCAAGTTTATCTTGGCGAAGGATTTAACACGCATCCTCGATCAACTCCTGGATTTCCTCCCAAGTCTTTGGTGCATATCTCTCCAAGAATTGCCTCGAAAAAACTCTATCGTTGATAGGCCGGTTTAATCCGATGTGGAGAATCTTCAACTGCCCTGAACTCAAAGGATGCTCAAAGACCAGGCGGAGGGCAAACGGCGTGTTATCGATAAATTCAATGATTTTAAACCAGAGGTCTCTTCTTTGCCCGGAAAGGATCCTGCCCTTCTGATCTTTTACCAAGGTCCATTCCTGTGTTCCTGCCTCAATCCATGCGTCTCCCTCCTTCCATTTTCCACTCAGGAGGTTAATCATCTCGGCCAGGCTCAATCTGAACCCTAGGAATTTGTCGATGATTTCTTCCTCTTGCGCCCGCCAATACACTTTCTTTGACGGGACGATAAAATACGCCTCTCCTTCAACCATGACAATGCGGTAAAGAACCCTGCCCAAGGCCCCGGAAACTTCGATCCGGCCTTGGTCGGGAAGCTGGAAGACGAAGGAAAACTTCGACCTTGTCGATCCTTGATCCCCATCAATCCTGAGGGAGGCATGCCCTTCAATTCTCTCTACTCGAGAGGGAAAAGGCGTGAGGGATATGCGGGAAGGCTGACAGGAGGTGAGAAAGAACAATAAAAAACAGATTCCGAACAGATGGGCTTTCCGCACTCTTCATCCTTTCAATCAGCCCGACACATACCCGTTAATATCTACGGCTTGCTCTCTTGGGACTCTGGTTTCTCCTCTTGGCTTTTCTTGCGGTCTGTCCCCCCCAGATCAAAGCCATAATCTTCGGTTGCAATTGGCCGCTTTGTTTTTAGCCCCTTCTCCTGTACCCTTTTTTTTCCCCCACCTAAATCAAAGCCGTAGTCAACCGTCTTTATGTTTCTCCGGTTTTTTTTACGGAATACGGGATAAAACGGAGATTTAACCTTCTTTCCAAAGCAGGATATGTTCGGGTTAAACACCAGGAGGATGATGAATAAGCCAAGTATGATCAGGATGCCGTAAAGCAATACGTTCATTCACCGTCTCGAGATCTAGATTTTCTTTATCTAAGATTATAGGCTCGCCCTCCGATTTAGTCAAATGGCGATGTCCCTTAAGGGTATGAGTCATCTCTCAGCGACATTGGGGGTATCTAGTGTACAAGACCGGGTCTATATCCAGAGGGCGGATTCAGGTTCTTTCTTCGGAATCCTCCTGGAAGTCAGGAATCTGGGACGCAATTTTCTCTTTGCCTAAATAAAAACCGAGATAGAAAGCTGAAGACGCAAGAATGAGAACAAAAAGGGATTTAAAAATGTCTTTCATGGCTGTTTTCACATAAATTTTTAACCAAAATCAGATAAAAGTCAACTGTTAGCTCCAGGAAATAGGATTGATTTTTCCGCTCGTTCGCAGTATATTTGCGATATATTCTCCCAAAGGGCTTTAAAATGAAGAAAATAACGACACTCATCATCGGATCTTTTGTCGTCCTGACTGCTTTTGGCTGGTCTCAAGGAATACGGAAATCTCTATTGGCCGGACAATGGTACCACGGTGATCCAGAAAAACTCGCTCGCCATATCGATTATTTGCTCCAAAATGTCAAAATGGATGTCTTTCCCACAGGAGAAATATTCGCCATTCTCGCTCCTCATGCTGGCTATGTGTATTCCGGACAGGTGGCCGCCTATGCATATAAGCTTGTCCAGGGAAAAAACTATGATTCAGTCGTGATTCTCTCTCCTTCCCATCGCTACGGCTTTCAGGGCTGCTCGATCTATCTTAAAGGGGGCTATGAGACTCCTCTGGGCACCGCTTCGGTGGATGAGGCTCTCGCCGAAGAAATTTCGAATTCTACAGGCTTCTCATATGTTGCCAAAGCTCACCAGGAGGAGCATGCTGTGGAAATACAGGTTCCTTTTGTTCAAAAAACCCTCCCTCATGCCAAAATCGTTCCGATTGTCATGGGGTACCCCCGAAAAAGCACAATTTTGCGTCTGGCCAATGGGTTGAAAAAAGCGCTCGTAGGCAAAAACGCCCTCATTATTGCCTCCACAGACCTCTCCCACTTCTTCTCCAAGAGAGACGCCAATGCCAGAGATCAAGAGACCATAGGCCTCATCAAGGGATTCAAGATTGACTCTCTCTTGGAAAAATGCGAACGAGGAGAGAACATCATGTGCGGTGGAGGACCGGTCATTGCCACACTCCTTTATGCACAAAATAAAGCCGCTGTTGAAATCCTACAATATTCGGATTCTTCTAAAGTCACCAGAGACGAAGACAGCGTCGTTGGGTATCTGGCTGCAGCTCTCGTCGCCAGCGTGCCCCAAAAAGAATTCTCTCTCTCTGATGAAGAAAAAAAAGAGCTGCTTCAGCTGACTTATTCAACCATTGAGCTTTTTATCCGGGATAAAAAGCTCCCTCATTATAAAACAGATAACTCGAATCTGCTCGAGAAAACAGGAGCATTCGTGACCCTTAAAAAACACGGGCAGCTGAGGGGGTGCATCGGCTTCATCGAATCCCCGCTTCCTCTTTACCAAACCGTAATGCAGGCAGGCATCTATGCGGCCTGTCGCGACACACGATTCTCCCCGGTTACTCAAGATGAGCTGGATGATCTGGAGGTCGAAATTTCTGTCCTCTCACCCCTTCGAAAAATCAGCGATCCCCAGCTGGTTTCGGTGGGCAAACATGGCCTAGTTATCGCCAAGGATGGAAAAAAGGGGCTCCTTCTTCCCCAGGTGCCTGTGGAGAATCACTGGGATCAACAGACCTTCCTCGAACAGACCTGCCTCAAAGCTGGTCTGCCAAGGAACGCCTGGAAGGCCGGAGCGGAGATGTTTGTTTTTGAAGCCATCGTCTTTCGCTGAGAAAGGCAAAACTATTTAAATCCCTGAAGTCATCTGGTATAATGGTGTTTCATTTTTTGAGGTCAACGATGCCATTATACGAATACAAGTGCTCAAAGTGCGGGGCTGTTTTCGAAGTCCTTCAGAAAGTCAATGACCCTCCTCTCAAAACGTGTATCCGATGCGAGGGAGGTGTGGAAAAGGTCCTTTCCCCTCCAGCGCTACAGTTTAAAGGCAGCGGATGGTACGTTACAGACTATGCCCCCAAGAGAAAACAAGCCTCAAATTCCGAAGATAAAGCTACGCCAAAAAAAGGTAAAGACACATCAGAGGATACGAAAAGTTCTTCACATTCCTCATCTGAGAAGAAATAGATCCGGTTGGGAATACAATGGAATCCAGAAAGATCGTTGTTCGTGCGCCAAATTGGATTGGAGATTCCATCCTTGCTCTCCCAGCCTTGGTTAATCTAAAAAAGAACTTTCCTGAATCTGAGCTATGGATCGCCGCGCAGGAATGGGTCAGAGGTCTTTTTTCGATGGAGGATCTCTTTGAAGGAACCATCTCTCTCCCAGAGCAAAACAGCTTTAAAAACTTCAATCGGTCGGCCCGAAAACTCAGAGAATTCCAATTCGATACAGGGATTCTGTTCACCAATTCTTTTGGATCTGCCCTCTTGTTCTATCTCGCCAGAATCCCTCAAAGATGGGGATACAAAAGGGACGGACGTAGCCTCTTGCTCACCACGGGGGTGCCTGTCCGATACCAGGAAAACCGCCATCACCAGGCCCATTACTACCTCGGCCTAATATCTGCCCTTGGATTGAAAAAGTATACAACAGAACTGAATCTTCCGCTTAATCAAGGAGAAAGAGCCAGAGCCAAGGCGAGGCTTAACTCGCTGAATATAGATACCGAAAAACCTCTTGTCATCCTCAATCCTGGTGCTTTTTACGGGCCGGCCAAGAGATGGCCTGTATCTAAATATTCAGAGCTCGCCTCGCTGTTACAAAAGAAAAGCGGCGCCCAAATTTTAATCACAGGCTCTGCTGAAGAGGTCCCCCTCGCCAACCTCATCGCTTCTGGTATGAGTAAGAAACCCTGCATCTTGGCTGGTCGCACAAGCCTCCTCCAGCTAGCTGCCGTCATAAGCTTTGGATATCTTTTTGTCACAAACGACTCAGGTCCCATGCATCTGGCCAATGCCCTAAAAATCCCGGTTGTCGCGCTCTTCGGTCCCACAGATCCACAACGAACAGGCCCCTATCAAAATCCCTATACCCTTTTCCATAAGGGCGCTCCATGCTGGCCTTGTTCTTACAGAGAATGTCCGTTTGACCATAGATGTATGATGAACATCTCCACACAGGAGGTCTTCGAAGCCTGCCAAGAGTTTTTACGATGAAAAACCGCGCAGTCTTTCTCGATAGAGACGGGACCATCAACAAGGATGTGGGCTATCCTAACTCATACAGCCTGATCAAGATTTTTTCCTATAGTTTTGAGGCTGTCAGGAAAATAAACGAGGCTGGCCTCCTGGCCGTGATTGTCACCAACCAATCTGGAATTGGAAGAGGACACATCAAAGAGCAAAATCTTCATGAGATCCATCAAAAGATGAGCCATGCCTTTGAGAAGAAAGGTGCTCATTTTGACGGAATCTACTACTGCCCCCACTACGAGGATTCCGATCAGCCGGAATACAGGAAGGATTGCTCCTGCCGAAAACCCAACTCCGGGATGGCTCAGCAAGCGGTTAGAGATCTTAACATTGATACCACCCAATCCTACATGATCGGCGATAAGGTTGAAGATGTCCTCTTCGGCAAAAACATCCAGGCTGCTGCCATCTTGGTGTTGACTGGTTTCGGACAAAAAACCCTTCCTAGGCTAAGAGAAAAGGGGATTGAACCGGCCTATGTGGCCCACAACCTGTTGGACGCCGTGGGATGGATTCTGGAAAGGGAAAAATTGAATTCTTAGGTGGCGATTTCGGAATGATGATCAGGTTTGATGATATTTTAGAAAAGGTTTCTCCTCTATATTCTGAAAAGGACATCACTCTTCTGAAGAAAGCCTATGTGTTTGCAGCCAGAGCACATAAAGGTCAGGTCCGGCGATCCGGCGAACCCTATCTCAGCCATCCCTTAGAAGTCGCTAACATGCTGGCCGGCATGAAACTCGACAACATCACCTTAGTAGCCGGGATGTTGCACGATGTCTTAGAAGACACTGATGTGACAGCCCTGGAATTGCAGGAAGCTTTTGGCAAAGAAATCGCGGATCTGGTCGAAGGCGTCACAAAGATCAGCCGTGTCCAAGAAGCCTCGCCGGAAAAGCGCCAGGCAGAAAGCATCCGGAAAATCATCCTGGCCATGACAGATGATCTTCGGGTAATCTTCATCAAGCTCGCCGACAGGATTCACAATTTGAAAACCTTGAAGTTTTTGTCTGAAGCGAAACAAAGACAGATTGCACAGGAAACGCTGGAAATCTATGTTCCTATAGCCAACAGATTAGGAATGGGTCGAATCAAAGCAGAGCTGGAAGATCTCTCCTTTCGCTATGTCGCTGCGGAGGATTACTTCAAAATGACATCTCTGGTTGAACCTCGTCGAAAGAGGTCAGAGAAAGAGATAAAAAAAATAAAAAAGAAGCTCGAAGATTTGATTGCTGAAAACAACATCCCGGCAGAAATTTTTTCCCGAATCAAGCGCTTTTACAGCATCTACAACAAGATGAGGTGCCAAAACATCGACTTTGACCAAGTCTACGACTTCATGGCCATTAGAATCATCACTAATTCAGTAAGAAATTGCTATGCCATACTCGGAATCATCCACCAAAATTGGCCTCATTTCCCACACAGATTTCGGGACTTCATCTCCATGCCCAAGCCAAACCTCTATCAGGCTCTTCACACGACAGTCATTTCCGAAAACAAACAGACCGTAGAGATCCAAATTCGCACAGAGACTATGCACGACATGGCTGAAAACGGTATCTCTGCGCACTGGAAATATAAAGAAAAAGTTCCTCAGACCATCATGAAGGAAGATGCCAGGCTTCACTGGCTACGAGAAATGGTAGAGCTGTATAAGGAGCAAAAGAGTCCACGGGAATTCTTGAAGAACCTAAAAATCAACCTTATTCCGGAAGAGGTCTATGTCTTCACCCCTAAAGGAAAGGTCGTCACCCTCCCTGTTGGAGCGTCAGCTTTGGATTTTGCCTTCAAGATTCACACAGAAATCGGGTTGCATGCTAGGGAGGCCACAATCAACGGGAGAAACGCACCCCTAAAAACAATTTTAAAGACTGGAGATATCGTCGAAATCATTGCCTTCCCTGAAAAAAACCCAAGCAGAGATTGGATGAATAAGGCCTTCACCTCAAAAGCCAGGCATCTCATCAAGCACTGGTTCAACCAACAGGACAAGCTGAAAAATACGGCCGTTGGTAAGAGGCTTTGGGAGAAAGAGATAAAAAAATACACAGTGCCATCTCATGCAACAAAAGAGAAAAGCCTTTTAGAAAAAGTTGCCAAGGCAACACCATATCGCATCCAAAACATTGAATCTTTTTACGCCCTTATCGGCTCCGGCAAGATCATTCTCAACAAGAAGTTTATGGAGAAGCTCTTCTATTCAGAGAAATTGTCAGAAAAAAAGGAGACCCTTCTTAAAAAAGTTGTTTCAAGGGTCTCAAAAAAGTCTAAGCCTTTAATCGAAGTGAAGGATGCTGATGAGCCCCTCGTCAACCTGGCCAAATGCTGTGCTCCTATCAAAGGAGAGCCGATTATTGGATATATCACATCAGGAAAAGGCGTTACTGTGCATGCGCAGCGTTGTCCGATGGTGAAGAGAGAGTTTCTCAATCCTCAGCGCATGGTTGACGTCTCTTGGTCTCCTTCTGCAGCCGCCGGCTTGTATCAAGGACGTCTTCTTATAAAGGGCCAAGACTCCCCCGGAGTGCTGGCCAAGCTCACAGCAACAATTGCCGACCTAGGAGGGAACATCACCAAGGCTCAGGTCAACACGTTCTCTGACAAAAAGGCGCAAATCAAGCTCTCCCTTACGATTCGAGACATAGACCAATTCGATCAGATCATAAAAAAAATATCAGGAATTAAAGAGATCTCTTTTGTCGAAAGAGCCTAAACAGCTTTAGTGACTTTTCCTGTCCGGAGACACTTCGTGCAAACCCAAATTCTTTTTACTCCAGAAGGAGTCTTCGCCTTGACCTTTTGCAGGTTTGGCTTCCATTTTTTCTTGGACGCCTTATGAGAATGACTAAGGCTGTGCCCGAAGACCGGGCTCTTTCCACAGATTTCACATGCTTTTGGCATTGTTTCGCTCTCAACGACTGAGTATTCAATGAAAAAGATTTTATACCATAAAGGTTCGAACGTGTAAAGATTCTTTCATTCCGCTGGGCAATTACATAATAATTTTACATGGGCCGTCCATCTGTCCTTTTTTTATTACACTCTTCTCTCCTCAGTCGGATGCCCCTCTCGATCCGTATTGACTCTTTAGGGCCTTGGTATGAATATTGCATAAGATTTTTGCTTGCTTGACGAAAAATTCCAAACACCGTATCTTAGATTATGAGGCCGTGATGAATCGTAACGTTGTTGTGCTTCTTCTCTTCCTTCCTCTTTTTGTGATTTTTACATCCTGCTCTCAACCGAAACCACAGACCCAGCTTCAATTCGGAATCCTTGCTGCCCAAAAGGGATTATGGGACGAAGCGATATTCCGATGGAAAAAAGTGATACAATCAGAGCCAGATTCATCGGCGGCGCATAACAATCTGGCCGTGGCCTACGAAAAAAAAGGTCTTTGGGAAGAGGCAGAGAAAGAATATGAACTGGCGCTCAAGCTAAGTCCAAACAACAAACACATCTCTGCCAACTACGATAAATTCAAAGATCGTTTTGAAGACAGTGAAAAAGAGGAGGACAAGGATAACAAGAAAAAAGACAAAAACAAATAAGCTCTTCCTGTTGGCTGGGCTTCTCTTCCTTTTTTCATGCAGCACGGGAGAGTTCTTGAAACTAAGAATCGAAATCCCGAGAAAGACCACCATCCAGCTCGACGGTTTTGAGGAGCTCATCATCACCAATTTTTTAGTCAAAAAAGAAGCCGAAGATTTCGATATGAATAAAGCGCTGACCGACTTCTTTTCTGCAGAATTAGACCAAAAGCTGGAACAAAAAATATCATCCACCGCTATCTCCTTCGAGAATGAAGAGCTGTTTCAGAATAAGGAGTTCTGGCAAAATCTGTTTCCAGATCGAAAGAGCGCCATTCTGTTCACGGGGAGCCTGGAATACACTCAAGAAATCAGAAAAGCAATCAAATCCATGGAAAAAAGACAGTTTGAAACTCCGTTCCCCGAAGAATCACGAATTGAAGCGCGCAAATTTTATTCTCTCAATCTCCAAATCTATCTTATCGACACACAAACTGGGGATGTTCTTTACACAAGAGATTTCAAGGAATCCAAATCCTACAGGAACCCAAACCAAACAGCACCTTTCGCTTTCATAGATCTAATCGAGACTGTGAGAGACGTGCTCTTCCGCCAACTTTTGGGAGAAGAACAAGTCCAAGAAAGATATCTTATCAAATAGCAGGAAACAAGGAGTGACCATGCGTGGCATGAAAAAATATTTTTTCCTCTTTTTCTCCATCCTCGTCGGAGCCAATCTGTGCTTTTCACAGTTCGTGTACTTCCCTTATTATGGGAAGAACAAGGTTCTTTATGAGACGTTCGACTGGAAAGTTTATAAAACGGAGCACTTCGACATTTACTATTACACAGACAGTGTGCAGGACCTCAAAAGGATCGCCGATCTCGCTGAAAGCGCATATACAACCATAAGCGAGGACATCAAACACCAGCTTTCGGCTTCTATTCCGCTTCTCTATTACAAAACATCGACAGATTTCTACCAGACCAATCTAGGGCAAATCCCCGAGGGAGTCATTGGTGTTGCAGAACCTCTCCTGTACCGGGTTGCCATCCAGGGAGATATGGCCATAGACGAAATACATGATCTCTTGGAGCACGAAATAAGCCATGTCTTTGAGTATGACATGCTCTGGGGGTCTCCTGGTGGAGCACTCTATGCTCTCTCTGCGCCTCCGGGGTGGGTTTTTGAAGGCTACTGTGAGTACAACACCCGAACTTGGTCACCTTGGTCTGCCTTGATCGTCAGAGACGCCGTGCTCAGCGACCGGATTCCTGAACTCGCCGGAGGGGGCCATCTTTACTCCCGTTATCCTCTGCCACGACCGCCAGATTATGACTTCGGCCACGCAATTTTTGATTTCATCGAGCACAAATACGGGACATACGGAATCAGGAATTTTTGGCATTCATTGAAAAACGCTCCTCTCATTGGTCAACAAGATCCAATCAAGCGTGCTTTCGACCAGTCCATAAAAGATTTCAATTACGAATTTAAAAAATACCTCCGCGCCCAGCACAAGCATTTTCTCACAAGGGAAAATCCCGAAGACTACAGCATCCCGATCGGACCTGAATTTCCTCTCAATCCGTACTACTTTGCCTTCTCCCATGCTCCCTCTCCCTCTGGCGATATCGTTGCCGTATTGCTTGCTAACTATAAGGACATGGACTTCGACATCCTCCTTTTCTCGACAAAAGACGGCAGTGTGATCAAAAATATCACAAAGGGGTTCACGCTTAAATACGAAAATATCAAATATGAAATCGACCCATCAAAGGGAAGAGATCTTGCCTGGTCTTCTGATGGCGACAGGATTGCCTTTTTCGGTCGTGCAGGACAGAAGCACTCTCTCTTTATCATTGATGCCATCACCGGAAAACTCGTTGAGGACATTAAAATCGAACAGGATCAACCCTCATCTCCCTGCTTTTTTCCTAATGGTGAAGAGCTTCTCTTTACGGCCTTCGAGGATGGCATCCACGACATCTTTAAAATCAACCTTCAGACAGAGAAAGTCCTGAATTTGACCTCCAACGACCTCTTTGAAAAGGCCCCAGCCATCTCCCACGACGGTAACTTTGTGGCTTACACCATCCGCGTAGATGCCTACGATAAACTGTTTATCTCTCCGCTTAATGACCTGGAAAAAAGAACTCAGTTGACTTTCGGCCGGGGCAACACTATCACTCCGGAGTTTTCAGCAGACGACAAGGGCCTCTTCTTTACAGGAGACATGAGGGAAGCCTACAACATCTATTCCATAAATCTTGAAACTGGAGAACTCAAACGGTACACGGATGTGAGAACAGGCAACTTTTTTCCTTCTCTTCTTCCCGCTGAACCCAACACTGTCCTCTTCTCCTCATTCAACAAGGGCGCTTTCCAGATTTTTAAGGACGAATTAGAAGGAGAGGTGGAAAAAACCGTCACGTTTGCCGACATGGATTTTGAAGAAGAGTTCGATCGCTTTGAACCCATCGTCACCGTATCCATAGATGAAAAGAAAATTAAGCCGTACAAAGGTATCGGTAAATTGTTCCTGAACAACAGGCCTCCTATCGGAGCTATCGTTTCGACAGATGGCTCAATCTATGGAGGAACAGCCCTTTCGTTTTCAGACATTATGGGAGACCACAATTTTACCTTTCTGGCTTACCAGGTCAGGAGCTTCCGCTCCTATCTTTTTTCTTATGCAAACCTTAAACGTCGCTTGCAATACATGGCCCTCGCCTACCAATACACCGAGTTTTATTATGCGCCCTACAACTATATAGATCCCAGTTATTACCAATATCTAACCTACAGCGATGCCATGGCCACAAGGACAATTTCAGGCGCTAGCCTCTACGCCTATTATCCTTTCAACAGATATTACAGAACTGAGGCCGGTCTCCGTTTTGGGAGTTACGAAGAGAACTACTTCGATCCGTATTTCTTTCAACAGGCTGCGAGCCAGGGTGGTCAGTACTTCTGGAATGGAAATTCACTGACAGCCTCTGTCTCTCTTGTCGGAGAAACCACTCGATTCAATTATTACGGACCGATGACTGGCAACACCTTCAGGCTTAGCATCATGCAATCCATCCCTATAACCGATAGCTTTCTTCGCAACACCACCTTGGATTTAGACTATCGGCAATACCTTCATCTTGGAGGAAACACCCTCTTTGCTTTCCGATTCTATGGATTCGCCAGCATGGGAAGAAATCCCTATGTTTTCTATTATGGCGGGAACAATCAAGTCCGCTCGGCCAATTATTACAACATCGTTGCCAATGAAGGGTGGTACACAAACCTGGAATTCAGGATTCCTTTGGTGAATGCCGCCTCAACAATTATCGGACAGATCGGTCCTGTCAGGGGTGTGGCTTTTTTTGACATGACACGCTCAAAACTAAAAGGATATTCAGCAGATTTTTGGACTTTCGAAGGATATGATTCCCTTGGCTTTCCTATATATAGAACAGCTGAAGCCATCGGTTCATACGGATTTGGGTTCGAATTCTTCTTCCTCGGGCTTCCTATCCACCTTGAATTTGCTAAGAGGCTTGAAATCCCTGGCCTTTCTAGGCCATTCGATATCGAGGCATACGGTGGATTTGAGACGAAATTCTGGATAGGGTTTGATTTTTAAAAAAAATATTTTTTATTCCTTGAAATTGATTATCCGCAGTGCTATGATGTCCGAGCCTTCTTCATAATTACTATTCAGCAAACCAGAAGGTTTTCCACAGTTGTGGAAAAACCTGTGGAAATCAAAGCCTCTCGGATGGAAAGTAAACAAAAATCGAATCCTTGGCTTCAAATCAGGGGAGCGATCCAGAAAGAGATTGACGGGAACAGCTTTGAAACGTGGTTTGAGCCCACAGCCTACATAGGGCAGGAGAGCAGCTGTCTCTATATAAAAGTTCCCAATTCATACTTCAAGGACTGGCTGTCTTTTCACTATTCAAACCAAATAAACAAATGTTCCCTCGAGCTTTTTGGAAGTGTTTTTGACATCAAATATATTTTCGATGACACTCCAAGTTCTTTTATGCGTCGTTCTCCTTATGAACGACGCTCCAAGCATGGTGGCCTTTTAAATCCCAATTTGAATCCCAATTATACTTTTGAAAATTTCGTTGTCGGCTCTTGCAATCAATTTGCTCATGCTGCTGCTTCAGCCGTGGTTAACAATCCAGCCAAATCATACAACCCCTTTTATATCTACGGAGGTGCAGGTTTAGGAAAAACCCATTTGATGAATGCCATTGGTCACAGCATCCTTATGCAAAATCGTGGTCTAAAAATCCTATACATCACGACTGAAAAATTTATGAACGATCTCATCAACCATCTTCAGTATGGAAAAATCTTAGATTTTCGCCAAAAATATCGGAGTGTCGATGTCCTCCTGATGGATGATATCCACTACCTTTCTGGACGAGAGAGAACCAAAGAAGAGTTTTTCCATACTTTCAACCATCTCTACGATAGCCAGAAACAAATCGTTATATCCAGTGATTGTTCACCCAAGGAAATTCCCAACCTCGAGGAGAGATTCAGCTCTCGCTTCGAATGGGGATTGATTGCAGACTTGAAGCCCCCTGATATTGAAACGAGGATCGCTATTCTCAAAAAGAAATCCGAGCTCGAGGATATCTCGCTCCCTGAGAGTGTCGCCCTTTATATCGCTGATAAAGCTCACTCTAACATCAGAGAGCTGGAGGGATACCTAAGGCGCGTCCTGGCCTATTCTTCGCTGAGAGGAGAACCTGTCGATTTAGATCTGACAAAGGAAGCCTTAAAAACCCTTCTTGATTCCTCTTCCACGATTGTTACTGTAGAAAAAATCCAGAAGGTCGTATGCCATGAGTTCAAAATAAAAATATCCCAACTCAAATCTAAAAACAATTCTCCGAAAATCGCCTTTCCCCGCCAACTGGCCATGTATCTTTCCAAACACATGACCAAGACTTCCCTTCCTGAAATCGGCAAAAAATTCGGTGGAAAACACCACACAACAGTCCTTCACAGTATAAAGAAAATAGAAAAATTGCGCTCCAACGATACAGAATTTGACAAGAAAATGAACACATTGATCAACCAAATCCATTAGGGAAATCAATAGATTATACGAGTTATTCACATTTTCATTGATTTTATTATTCTTATTCTTTAATCTTATTTTATATATATAATTAAAAGAAGAAACCATTGTGAAAAGGTGGAAAAATGAAATTCTCAATTAATAAAGAGGATATACTCAGAGAATTACAACTCCTTCAGGGAATTGTCGAGAAGCGAAACACGATGCCTATCCTTGCGAACATTTTGATCAATGCCACAGAGAACGAAATTGAGATCATAGGAACAGACCTTGAAGTCGGCCTTAAGACACACTTTCCTGCAAAGATTGAGGAGACAGGTTCCATAACCATATCAGGAAAAAAACTCTTTGAAATTGTCCGTTCTCTTGCCGAAGAACAGCGTGTTTTATTCAATGAAGGAAAAGACCTGATAATGGAGATCCTTTCTGGGGAAAGTGAATTCAAGGTTCTCTGTTTGCCCAAGGAAGACTATCCTCAGGTACCAGAGCCAAAATTTGAGAAAAACATCGTTCTTCCCCTAGAAAAATTCAAGGACATGATCGATCGGGTTTATTATGCGATCACCCAAGAGCAGAGATATTATCTCAATGGCGCCTTGATGCTCCTTAAGGATAATCAAATGGAGTTGGTGAGTACAGACGGCCATAGGCTAGCCTATACCAAGCTTGCTATCGAAGGACAGAAAGCGGAGAACGAAATCAGGACCATCGTGTCCAAGAAGACGCTCAATGAATTGAGAAAATTCGAAGATGAGACAATCGAGTTTGACTTGGATGAGAATAACCTTTTCTTCCATATCCGGAACAGAACTCTTATTTCAAGAATTATCGAAGGAAAATTTCCAAATTATGAGGCAGTTATACCCAAAGAAAATCCACATGTTCTCCGAATTTCGAGAGAAAAAATCACGAATGCCACAA
>Ga0224495_10000396_pt1 | contig 35218 bp, 32 predicted proteins | sample SF_Jul11_sed_USG_FD_168128 | JGI IMG/M metagenome (GOLD analysis project Ga0224495, IMG submission 168128) | Sediment microbial communities from San Francisco Bay, California, United States - SF_Jul11_sed_USGS_4_1 | ecosystem: Environmental > Aquatic > Marine > Sediment | place: USA: California... | reverse complement strand
CGAGTTCCCTCGAAAATTCATCTTGTTTTTCTTTTCTCTGCTGGGAGAGTTTTTCAATCGTCCGTTTCATTGGTCCTTAGGAGGAGGCTGAGATTTATCTGACGAATCATTCTCCTTATCTCTGGACGTAATGGATTTCTTGAAATTTTTTATGCCTTCTCCTAAAGATTTCCCCAATTCTGGGAGTCGTCGAGCCCCAAATATGATGACAATGATCAGGACGATAAGAAGCAACTCTGTTGGGCCGACAGGACCGAATAAGAACATAAGAACCTCCTCGAGGTTATTTACTGTCTATCGTATCAAAATTACTTCACTCCCACCCAAAAGTCAAGGCCTGCCTCTCGAGGATCATTCCGATCGAGTTTTTTATGTAGACCGGTTTACGAAGAGTTTTATATACTGATACATGTCCCTGATTTCCATGCAAATTCCAGTTTATCTGTATTAAAATACTCATGTTTATAAATAATTCAGGTTAACTTCTGTCAAAAAAGAAAATGGGCTGCAAATCAAGGAAAAAGAAGGTTTGGGATTGGGTTAAACGCCTGTTTTTGGTAAGATTATGGCTGGTTGAAACGTAAAGATGGAGATGAAAAAGAAAACGATTGAACAGGTTGTGCAGGATGGAGTCAAATTTGTAGCTCAATTTTTGCCAAAAGCGACTTATCTTTATTTCCCGCTTTTATCCGCTGCATTAGTTTGGGCAATCAAGAGAAACAAAGAGTGGAAGGAAAAGATTTTTAGTTGGAAAGTCTGGGCAGATCCATCACCCGTGCGCGTGAAATCGGATAAGTACATCCTCAGCTTTTTCAAGAAGAATAATGACCTGTGTCGGGCTTACACAAAAGAGATTGAGGATAAAGATTTGATATCATTGAGAAAGGCTTTCTTGAGTCTTTACCCAATCCTTGGTCTTGAAGACCCTTTTCTCTCCGCTCTGTTTTATCAGGAATTGGAAGCAAAACATTACCGGAAGATTGTAAAGGAATTTAAAGGAAGAGTTGCAAAAGCTATCCAGGATATTGAGGCCGTGGGTGAGAAGCCGGGGTTTGTGGAGGGGCTCAAGTCAGTGGCAAAAGAAATGGCCTCCCTGAGCTCCGATATGATCACACAAACGTCGGTTCAAAAAGCCCTTGCTGAAATCATAAAAAGGGAGATTATGGAAAAGAATGACTAAAAACGATAACAAACGGGCAAGAAAAGTTCATTTTTTATGGCTCCTGCTCATAATTTTTCTCCATTCCTGTGTCTCTCATCTCAACGATGCCAAGTTGTATTATGTCCAGGCTCAAGAATTTTCCCGCTCCTATAAAACCGAAAAAGCCATTGCTTCCTATAAAAAATCCTTAGAGGAGGCTGAAAAGGAAGCAGCCAAACAGCCATCTTCTCAAGCCTTCATGCTCAAGGGATTGATCGAATTGAACCTGAATCAGTGGGAGGAAGCGGAAAAGAGTTTTTTGGCGGCCTTCTCCTATGGATTCGAAAAAGGTCAAGAATGGGCAGAATGGATTTCCCTCTTTGGGCTTGCCTCATCTTTGCAGAAGATGGGCCTTGAGAGTTCTGCCTTTCAGATTTATGAACATCTTATCGATAAATCCAAGCTCAGGCCTATAACCGTATTGTCTGCGCAGAAATACGCCGATGTGGCGCTCCAGAAGGCTCTCCATGAAGAGGGAAAGGAGAGAGAAAGACTCTTGTCCGGATTATTGCGGATTGTCGAGAAACTCTCCAGACAGGATCTGAGCTGTGGGTATTACCACTACCTTCACTCTCAAGTGCTTAGCCATCAGGGTGAATACAGGAGGAGTTTCGAGGAGGCGGTTATGGCCAAGGAGCTCGGGCTTCCTTCTGAGGAGATCCTTCGAGATAATGACCTCCAGATCGTGTTCTGCTTCGAGAAACTGAAAGAAGAGTTGCCCTCTGCCCAATGGGAATCATTCCAAACCCTCTACCAGAAATGGATCGAGAGATGGAACTGGTCTGACCTTAAAATCCCGTCTTGGAAGAAGAGGTGAAGCGTGCTGCCGACAATCAAGTGGGAAAAAGGCACGGTTATTCTGATCGATCAAAGGAAACTCCCTGAAGAGGAAGTGTATATTGAATGCACTGACTACACACAGGTTGCCCAGGCCATTGAGGACATGGCTATCCGTGGAGCTCCAGCCATAGGTGTGGCAGCTGCATTTGGCGTGGCCCTCGGTGTGATGAAGGTGGAGGAGCACAAAGATCTAGAGCATGAATTCGATCGTATCCTGACACGTCTGGAAAAGACCCGCCCGACCGCTCGAAACCTCTTCTGGGCCCTTGAGCGCATGAGAGAAGTCTTTCGGAACAATAAGAATTTAAGTCTTCCGGATCTCAAACAGAGACTCCTTGAAGAGGCTTTGAGGATCGAACAGGAAGATGTCGAGACAAACAAGAGGATTGGTTTTTGGGGAAGGGAGCTCATCCAGGAAGGACAATCCATCCTGACCCATTGTAACGCAGGCGCCCTGGCAACAGCAGGGTATGGAACAGCCCTGGGCGTTATCCGCGCTGCCATTGAACAGGGAAAAAAGATTCGAATCTTTGCGGACGAAACCAGGCCCTTTCTCCAGGGAGCGAGACTGACATGCTGGGAGCTGGATAAAGACGGAATTCCAGTGGTCCTGATTACCGATAATATGGCTGGTTATCTCATGCAAAAGGGGATGATTTCAGCAGCAATAACCGGAGCGGACAGAATCGCAAGAAACGGGGACACGGCCAACAAGATCGGAACGTATTCTTTAGCTGTCCTGGCAAAAGAACACAGCATCCCCTTTTATGTGGCTGCCCCTCTCAACACCATTGATTTTGATCTGGCTGATGGACGTGCCATTCCGATCGAAGAAAGGAATCCTGAGGAAGTCAGAAAGATTGGAGATCATTACATCTGTCCACCGAACGTTGACGTTCAAAATCCTGCCTTTGATGTCACACCTGCAAGATTCATAACTGCCATCATCACTGAGAAAGGGATTGCCAGGCCCCCGTTTGACCAGAGTTTGGCGGCATTTAGGAGTTAAAATGTATTTCCTGGGTATAGAAACATCCTGCGACGAGACCTCGTCTGCGGTTCTGGATGACAGGCTTAGGATTCTGAGCAGTGTTGTCTTATCCCAGGATGAGATCCATGCCCCCTATGGCGGAGTGGTGCCTGAGCTCGCCTCCCGTCAGCATATCCAATCCATCGGCTATGTGGTGGAAGAGAGCCTGCAGAGGGCAGGCTTGAGTCTCCGGAAAATCGATGTCTATGCTGTGACCCAGGGTCCGGGGCTGATCGGATCGCTTCTTGTCGGCCTGTCTTTTGCTAAAGGTCTGGCGTTTTTTTTCGGCAAGCCGCTCATCCCTGTGGACCATCTGGAAGCCCACATCCACTCTGCCTTCTTGGAAAACAAAGGCATACCCTTTCCATCGCTGGCCCTTTTAGTCTCCGGAGGGCACACGTCTCTCTTCTTCATGGAGAAAAAGTTCCATTACCAGCTCATCGGAAGGACGAGGGATGATGCTGCGGGCGAGGCGCTGGATAAGATAGCCAAATTCCTCGACTTGGGTTACCCAGGAGGCCCGATTATAGACAAGATGGCAGAGAAGGGAAATCCTCGCACATTTGCTTTTGCCCTGCCCCATATGACGGACAAAAGCCTGGACTTCAGCTTCAGCGGTCTCAAGACAGCCGCACTGAAGCAGATCAAGAAGAAGGACATAACGAAAGATCACCGCCAGTTCCTGGATTTTTTAGCAAGTTTCGAAAAGGCTGTGATCAGAGCCTTACTCAACAATATGAATCGGGCTGCCAAGCGCTACAAACCTAAATCTTTAATCCTCTGCGGTGGCGTGGCCAGGAACAAGAAATTGAGGCGGGATTTTATAGAGTTTGCCCAAAAGCTGGGGCTTCCTAGTTTTATCCCCTCCCCCGAACTTTGTACGGATAACGCAGCCATGGTGGCTGCTCTGGCCGCGGATAAATTCAAAGAACATCCAGGGATGTCTTTTCCTTTTGATCTGAATGCCTATCCCAGAATGTAGGCGGTCTGTCTACTCATTTTAATTCTCATAGGGAGCATCTCCATTTGCTATCATTCTCTTATTATTTTTGGAGAAGTATGATATAAAAAGGTCAGATAAAGGTAAGGGATGGAGAAAAAATCCAAAAAAGTCGTCGTTGTGATGCCGGCTTATAATGCCGAGAAGACTTTGGAGAAAACACTCAATGACATTCCTCGGGATTGGGTCGATGACATTATCCTCACCGATGATGCCAGCCAGGATAACACCGTCGAGTTAGCCAAAAAACTGGGTCTCAGGGTTTTTGTCCATGACAGAAACAAAGGATACGGAGGTAACCAAAAGACATGCTACAGAGAGGCTCTCAACATCGGAGCAGACATCATGATAATGATTCACCCCGATCATCAGTACGATCCCACAGTCATCCCTCAGCTTCTTGAACCATTGCTCGATGAGGAATGTGATGCGGTGTTCGGATCGCGGATGCTGGGTGGACGCCCCTTAGAGGGAGGCATGCCCAAGTGGAAGTATTTGGCGAACATTTTTCTCACGGCCACTGAAAATGCCGTTTTTTATATGTATCTGACCGAATACCATTCGGGTCTAAGGGCCTATTCACGCAGGTATTTGGAGACGGTCAAGTTCGAAATGAATTCGGATGACTTCGTGTTTGACTCTGAGATCATCGCTCAAGGAGTCATCCACAATATGAGAATCAAGGAGATCCCCATCGAAACCCGGTACTTTCCTGAAGCCTCTCGAATCGGGCTCTGGAGGAGTATCATCTATGGTCTATCCATACTGAAAACACTTGTCAAATACAAGCTCCACAAAAAAGGCATCAAGAGATTTGAAATGTTCAATTAAGAGGCAGTATCGAGAATAGGAAGGGTTTCGAGAAGGATATGACGCCGGATTTCCTCTTCAAATAGATACTCAAGCGATACAGGTTAGTGTTTTTGAGTCGATAGGATGACGGGGCAGGCAGATGCAAAGTCCTGACCACAGGGGTCGTATCTCCCTTATAGAGTTCATAGTCAAAGAAGCGTAGGTTCACGTCAAACGTTCCCTCAGTGGATCCGAAATCTATACGGAATTCCCTAATATCCCGCCACGAGGTGAAGTGAAAGACATAGGAACGGTTGTCCCTGGGAAGATGGAATTTTCCTGGTTCCACCATTTTGGCCTCTCGCCCCAGGGAATAGAATGTGACTTTTTGACCCGAGGGGTATGTTGTGTGTGTTGGATAAAGAAGGACTGTGCGGGGATATAAAACAAGCCAGAAAAAGACGACAAGGAGGCCCATAGATGTCGTGAAGAGATGAGAGGACAGTTTCATGCGGAAATCGTGTTTTTTGATTGCGATATAAAGAGCGATAAAAAGGAAAAGGCTTCCGATCCAGGCATAGTTGGGAATCCATCCGGAATTATCGATCTTCAGGAAAGAAGGCAGGTACTTTGGAAGGAAAAAGTGGAGGTTGCTCAGCAGAAGAAACAGCCTGCCAGCCCGCTCGATGGATCCAACGGTAGTGAGTTGATACAGCGCAAAAGGATTCTTCAGAAGAAGAAAGACAAAGCAGAGGCTTGAAAAGGCAAAGAGATGGAAAACTATGGAGAATATTTTTTTCGCATTATAGACCAGAAAAAATCCAATAAGAATGGCTAAAACCCATGAGACAGAAATGAGAGGTCGGGCTTGAGGGGCATAGCCTGTCCTTTGAGTGAGAAAGGCAGAGTTCAGCACATATGGGGCGCTCAGAAAGAGGATCAGGAGTAAAAAGCGGAAATTTTTTCTCAGCATCTCCACACCGCCAAGAAAGGCAAAGAAATAAATGGGAGCATACAGAAGAAGCCCATCTCTTTGGTCAAGGAAATAGCCGGCAAGTGTTTCCCATCTGGTCCGAAATGGAATATCGAATATGATGACCTTAAGGTAAGAGAGGGATTCTTGAGGAGTCAGCGCTCCCCTCCAGCTCACAGATGATAAGGAAAGGGAGCCATAGAGAGTATATTGGAACAGAAAATAGATAATGGTTAGGACGAGGGGAAAAGTTAGGAAATACAGTATCCGCCACCCGATCTTGTGGTTTTTCCATAACGTCCAAAGAGAGTAGATAAAGAGAGGGATGAGAAGAAAAATGTATTTAATCGCATGGAACCACACAAAGCACGATAATAAGAAACCGAGGATGAGCAGGGTTTTCCTGGAAAAGGAAGGGGAGAAGCGAAGCAGACGGAAAACAGTGAGAGAAAAAAGAGCGATGATGATCTCTGGGTAAACGTGCAAGGAGTAAAAAAATATCGGAGAGGAGAAGGAGTAGAGAAACCAAACTCCTAAGGCAAGCCTTTCGTTCTTCCATTCCTGAAAGATATACAGAAAGATCTGGAGCCCCAATAAAGCGCCAAAGATGCTCATCCCGAAGCGGATGAAGAACACGAGGAATTGGCCCCCGAATAATGATCCTAGAGCATAGAAAGGAAGAAGGAGGAGGGATGTTCCTGGGGAGTGGAAAGAGTAGCGACCTTCCGTTCCTGGGGCTGTATGGGGTTGGATGTGGACCTGGGCAAGCATGACATTTGTGTAATCTCTGTTGGCATAATTATTGGCCAGGTTGAAATCTCCGTCTTTGAGTAAACTATGGGTAATGAGGAGATAATGGGGCTCATCCCCAGTAAAAGTCTGTCCTGATGAGGTGAGAAGCATGGATCCTGCATTATAAAGAAGAAGCGAGATCATGAACAGAATGAGCAGTTTTTTATTGAATGAGATCAAGGAGAGCTTTTTCCTGATGTCTGCCAACAGAGGTTGAGCCTCTCCGCCAAATTTACAGAGAGAAACGGCCTTCAAGTACAGAAGAGAAAAGAGAATTGACCCGATGAGGATTTGCGGCCGCAATCGAAGGTCATCCGAATCCAGATAATGAGAAAGAAGAAAGGGGAGAAGGATCAAGTATAGAAGAGGAAGGTAGTTAAAAAAATCTGTGTCAAGAGCTCTTGCAAAATCGGATTTGAAACAATATGCGGTCACTCTAGAATAGCCAATCCAAATTCCGAGCAGAAGGATGAAAAAAAGCATACTCACAAGCAGGAGAGGCCATGCCTTTAAGATCAAGGAATGGCTCTGTATAGTGAAGTCAGAAATCTGTCCCATGAACATGTGAGAGAAACCGAGGAGGAAAGAAAGAACGAAAAAAAAGGAGAGGCGAAGGAGATATTGAATTTTTTTCATCTGGTCTGACTAATAGTAAACCTGGATGATTCACGAGTCAAGATTGCTTTAATACGATGCTGAAAATGTGCTATGATGAGGGCAATGGAGATATCAGCCGTTATCATTACCTACAATGAAGAAAGACGCCTCGAACCGGCTCTTAAAAGCTTAGAAGGCATTGTCGAGGAAATCATCGTTGTGGACAGATACAGCGACGATGATACGGTCAAGATAGCCAAGAAATACACCGATCGCGTTTTTCAGAGGAAGTGGACAAATTTCGCTGATCAGAAAAATTATGCCAACAGTAAAACCCAATTTCCATGGATTCTCTCTCTGGATGCAGATGAGAGGCTCTCCCCCAAGCTGAGAGAGGAGATAATGCTGTGGAAGGAACAGGAGCCCGAATGTTCTGGCTTTTCAATGCCCAGACAGGTTTTTTACCTCGGACGGTGGATTCGTCATTCAGGGTGGTATCCAGATCGAAAAATCCGCCTCTTCCGGAAAGACAAAGCCCGGTGGGAAGGTGAGTATGTTCATGAAAATCTTGTGATCGAGGACAAAGTCAAAAAACTGAATGGTTCACTCCATCATTTTACTTACCGTAACATTGCTGATCATCTGAGGCGCATCAATTTGTTTTCTGACCTGGGCGCTCAAAAGCTCTATGCGCAAAACAAAAAATGCCGCTGGTATCATCTCATATGTCTTCCTTTCTTCAGGTTCGGAAGGGCCTATCTTCTGAATGCTGGCTTTCTGGATGGCTTTGCAGGGTTTGTCATATCTGTGCTTGATGGTTATTCAGTCTTTGCCCGTTATGCAAAGCTCCGAGAGATTTGGAAAAGAGGAGAACGAATTGAGCCTTTTCCAAATTGACGCAGCTTATGAATGGAAAGGCGAACAGAGTCGGTCTTTTTTCCTAGCGAAAGAACTCAAACGCAGAGGATATTCCTTTCAGTTTGTTGTCCAGCCTGGAAGTCCACTTCACCAAAAGGCCAATGAGGCAGGACTGCCGGTTCTACCTGTCAGGATCTCGGACAAAGGGGGCGTCTTATCTGTCATTCGGCTGTACAGAGCCATGAAACGGAAGAAATGCCGATTGGTTCATTTCCATAATGTTCCATCAGTTGCAGTTGCTCTGAGGGCAGCTTCCTTGGCCAAGGTTCCCCTGAGAATGGTCTCTGAGCAGGGAGATTTTAAATACACCAGAGATGTTGATGCTTTTATCGCGAGTACTGAGGATATGAAAAAGGATCTCACCGAGAGGAGGATTGATTCACTGCTCATCAAGGTCATCCCTTTAGGAAGAGATTTTTCTCCTTATCAGGAGAACACATCGAAGGATTATATCCGTCAGGAGCTTTCGTTTGCTGCGGACGACTTTTTAGTCGGTGTTATGGCTCGCCTTGCCGATCAAAATGTGGTCAAATACTTGATTAGGGCCAAGAAATATTTAGAAGAACATTCTCCTAGCATCAAGGTCATCATCCTGGGGCAAGGGCCATTGAGCATGGAACTGGAAAGTCAGCCTAGTGAGATGGAAGGGGATAAGATGTTTTTTTGCATGGGTTTTGGAGAAGACGCTCCGCGAATACTCAACTCTCTCGATGTGTTCGTGTTTTCCCTTGGTCTTGAAGGTTTGGATGGTAGTCTGATCGAGGCCATGGCCTGCCGTCTTCCAGTTGTGGCCATTCGAGCCGCTGAAATCCCTGAAACGATCATCCACAGAAAGACTGGATTGCTTGTGTCTCCGCGAAGTCCTAAAGCGTTGGCCAAGGCCGTCATCAAGCTTTATGAGAATAATGAGCTGGGTTCTCAATTGAGTCAGAAAGCTTTTGAAGTCGTTCATGAAAGATTTTCTGCAGAGTCAATGGCTTCAAAAGTTATAGATGTGTATGAAGATTTAGCTAGGAAAAAGGGAGTAAGGCTTGAAAGAAAGGGGTAGAGTCAAATTGAAGATCGATAGAGTCGAGCTGTTCCTCTTAAATCTACCTTATGTTCATTTCTTTGAGACAAGTTTTGGCCGAGAAGAAGAACGGAGATTCATCCTTGTGAAGATCTATGCTGACGGAATATACGGATACGGCGAGGTCGTGGCGGGTAAATCGCCACTCTACAGTTACGAGACGACATCCACTGCTTGGCTGATAATTAAAGAGTTTTTGATTCCCCTGATTTTTCATCACTCCTTGTCCCATCCTCAAGATTTTTACGAAAAAGCCAAAACCTACAAAGGGCATCCTATGGCAAAGGCGGGAGTGGAACTGGCTCTGTGGGACCTGGAGGCAAAACGGGAAGGGCTGCCTCTGTGGAAGCTTTATGGGGGTACACAAAAAGAGATTCCAGCGGGTGTCAGTGTTGGCATACAAGATTCTGAAGCGCAGCTCCTGGACAGGATCCAGACCTTCATTGAAGAGGGATACCAGAGAGTCAAGATCAAGATAAAACCAGGCTGGGATATTTCCATCTGTCGGGAGGTCCGGAAGAGATTTCCGGAAATCCCTTTCCAGGTGGACGCCAACGGAGCCTACTCCATCCAGGAGAAAAACCGGCTTAAAGAACTGGATGTGTTCAGTCTGATAATGGTCGAGCAGCCATTCGCGCCTTATGATCTGTGGGATCACAGTTGCCTGCAAAAGGAAATGAAAACGCCTCTTTGCTTGGATGAGAGCATCACAAGCGTTGAATCTGCTCGGAAAGCCGTAGAGATGGGAAGCTGCCGGATCATTAACATAAAGGCCGGCCGGGTAGGCGGCATGATTGAATCAAAGGAAATTCATGATTTCTGCCAAAAAAATTCCATACCTGTCTGGTGTGGAGGGATGCTGGAGTCAGGAATAGGAAGAGCCCATAACATCCATTTGGCCACACTCCCCAACTTTAAATTTCCCAATGATCTTTCAGCAAGCAAGAGATATTATACCGAAGATTTAATCGAGCCACCCATAGACATCACTCCGCAGGGTACAATCAAGGTTCCAGATCTTCCCGGGATTGGTGTTTCTCCTCTGGAAGAGAGAATCAGGAAGGCAACACAGCTCCATGAGGTATTCAGGAAAGCTGATTTTTGAGTCAGCGTAAACCAATTCACAGAGAAATTCGTAGAGATTATTGAAGAGAGCTTATAGAGGTGGCTCTTGAAATCGATTGAAAAATATGAAAAAGGAGGTATCAAATTGAAAATGAGATGGATTTTTAAACTGACCTTACTTATCCTGGCTTTTCTTTTCCTCTTTGGTGTTTCTATTGCACAGGAAAAGCCAAAGGCCAAGGATGCATCGGTGAATCCAATTGCTTTGCTCACCAAGGCCATGACTGCTCGGTTGTCTGATAACCTTCATGTGAAGAATGTGGTAGGGGAGCCGGTCAAGGTTGGGAACGTCACCATCGTTCCAATCATCATGGTCGATGTTGGCTTTGGTGGTGGCGGGGGAGGTCCTAGTGTTGGAACACAAATGGGAGCCCATGGATTCTACATGAGTGGGGAAGCCACGCCTTTGGGGTTTGTCGTCATCAGCAAGGCCGGAGCCAAATTTGTCCCGGTAGGGAAAGTCCCTAGGAAGTGAGGAGGAGGCGATGAAAATGAAGATCTGTTTTACGGTTGTGCTTGTGGTGTCTTTGGTGGCGACAGGCTCTGTTCAGGCTCAGACGACTTCTCCCATGGATGAGGCGTTCGTGAACTTCGACAAAATGTTGTCGGTTATTAAAGTCAGCTCTGTGATCGGAGAGCCCATCCGTGCTCAAGACACGATCATTATCCCCTTTTCCAAGATTTCCTATGGATTAGGCGGTGGCGGGGCCATGATGGGCTATGGAGGAGGCATGGGAGCCAAGACCATCCCTTTGGGCATATTGGTCATCGAAGGGGAAGATGTAAGGGTTGAGCTCTTTCCGCTGGAGGAAAAGAAACCTTCATTCCTACAGGAGATGCTCCCTGTTCTGCTTAGGATGTTACCAGAGATCTTGGGGAAAAAATTTCCTGGCTCAGCGCCCGCGCCAGAGAAATCTTCGGACAGACAAGTGGTTCCTCCCGAAGATGTGTCGTTAAGTCTGGTTGAGAAACTCTATGAAGAACAGAAATACCAGGAGGCTCTGGGAGCCATCGATTCCCTGATTGCTGCAGACCCCAAAAATGCTGAATTTCATGCATGGAAAGGCAGTATTCTGGGAACCCTTGCCCAGGGAGGGAATCCGGCCGACATGATCAAGTATGGCATGGGAGCCATGCAAGAGTTCGAGAAGGCATTGGAGTTAGATCCAAACAATGTGCGGGCTCGCTTTGGCCGTGGAGTAGGACGATTGATGGCTCCTGAGGGCTTTGGTGGAGATGTGGGAGGTGCGATAGAGGATTTTAAATTTGCATGTGAAAAAGATCCTTTTCCCGAGGCCTATTATTATTTAGGGGAAGCCTATAAGAGAAAGGGTTTGAATGACCAGGCTAGAGAGGCTTACCAAAAAGCCCTTACCTTAAACCCAAAATACAAGGAAGCAGCTAAGGCATTAGAGGAGATCAAATAGACTAAAACTTTTTTAACTCTCGTCTTTAAGATATTTTCGGGTTGATTTAGCCACAATTTTCTTGATATTTTTATAACAATCTTTTATTATTGGTTGTGTATCTTTATAAGAATATTCTAATATAATGTTTTCTGCAATAACCTCCTTAAGCCTTTGAGGCAAGGAGAGTTTTTGTGAGGAGAAGGGACGATGGCGAGATTGAACAATAAGGATAAAAAATGGCTCGAGGAGAAGTTTGGTAAAAGAGCTAACTTCAACCCTACTGAAAGGCTGCTGTACAGCCATGACATCGCCGCCATCCCAGGCCTTTTCAAGCCCTTAATCGGAAAGACTGTTCCAGATGCTGTGGTCCAACCCGAAAACGAGGAAGAACTGGTGGAACTGGTTCGTTGGGCGGCTCAGAAGAGGATTCCGATCGTCCCCAGAGGAAAGGGTTCTTCCGGGTACGGAGGTATCATTCCCACACGGAAAGGCATAGTCGTGGATTTTTACAGGATGAAAGATGTCCTTTCTATGGATGCCGGGAAGGAAATTGTCACGGTTCAACCTGGAATCACTTGGGAGCAACTGGATAAGAAGATCAAACCAAATGGATTAACGATCCGCCTTTATCCCACGAGTTATCCGTCCTCTTCAGTAGGAGGATGGCTAGCCCAGGGTGGCGCAGGGATAGGTTCGTTTGAATACGGCTGGTTCTCCGAGAATGTGGAGAGCGTGCGTATCGTTCTTCCGAGCGGAGAAGTGAAGGAGGTCTCAGAGAAGGATCTGGAAATGGTGGCTGATGCAGAGGGAACCACAGGTCTAATTAGCCAGATGACCATCCGAGTTCAGAAACTGACCGATATCGGTGTGACAGCCATCGCCTGTCCTGATGCACGTAAACTCGCCAAGGTTTTTCAAGAATTTATCGAGCAAAATCTTCCCATCTGGTCTTTAGTGTTTATCAATCCCCGGATGGCCGAGATGAAGAACCGAGCCCCTGTGCTTACCCACCACGGCCACCCTGTGGAGCCCAAGGTGATCTTACCGGCTGCCTATATTGCGACTATAGCGTTCAGGGAAGAAGACCGTGAGAGGGTCGTGTCTAGACTTCCCTTGATTGTTAAGGCTTGTGAGGGAGAGGTGCTCAAACAGGAAATTGCTGATCATGAGTGGGAGGAACGTTTCAAATTGATGGTCGTCAAGCGCCTCGGTCCCTCTCTTGTTCCTGCAGAAGTGGTTGTTCCTCTGGAAAAGCTGGGAGATGTCATGGAAGAAATTGAAGACAAGGTCAATCAGCCTGTGGTCAAAGAAGGGGTCATCATCAAGCAAGGAAAGAATGGAAAACCGGAGGCTGTTATCCTTGGATTTATCCCGAGCGACCAGAGAAAATTTTCCTATAATTTTGTTTTCGGGCTTGTCCTTAGCATCATGAAGATTGCTGAAAAGCATGGAGGACATCCCTATTCCACTGGCCTGTATTTTACGCACAAGATCGAAGAGATTAATGGAAAAAATAGATCGAAAAGACTCAAGGCCTTTAAAAAGCAGGTAGATCGCCACAAAATACTCAACCCAGACAAAGTCATGGGAGGAAAGCTGGTTGGGAGAGCTCTCAGCCTGGCGAGTGTTTTCGAGCCGATAATCAGACCTCTTGGAAACACGGTTGTCACCCAAGTGGGAGAACGGTTCGCTAAATCCATTCGTGGTGTACCACCTGATGTGGCCTGGTATGCTTATGCCTGTTCCCAATGCGGCTACTGTCTGGATGAGTGCGATCAGTTCTTCGGTCGAGGCTGGGAAAGCCAGTCGCCTAGGGGAAAATGGTACTGGCTGCGCCAATATCTAGAGGGAAAAGAAAAATGGGACCAGTTTATGGTGGATACCATTCTGGTGTGCACGACCTGTGAGTTCTGTAACCTGCGCTGTTCGGCGGCTTTGCCCATCGAGCCTTCCTGGATGAAGCTTCGGGGTAAATTGATTCATGAGGACAAGAAGATGACTTTTCCTCCTTTCGAGATGATGGCTGCGGCTCTTCGAGCCGAGGGCAATATTTGGGCTGGATATCGAAAAAATAGAACCGCCTGGTTTCCAGAGGAACTCTGGTCCAAGCATGGCCCTGATGTAAAGAGCAAAAACGTCTATTTTGCCGGATGTACAGCATCCTACGTGGAGCATGATATCGGGGCAGCAGCGGTGACTCTTTTGGATTCTGCGGGAGTGGATTTTACCTATCTCGGCAATGTGGAGAACTGCTGCGGAACGCCGATGCTTGTTGCTGGAAAGTGGGATGTCTTTGCTGAGGTTATCAAGAAGAACATAGAGGCCGTTAAAGCAACTGGAGCTGATACAGTCATCACCTCCTGCCCGGCTTGTGATATGATGTGGCGGTACACCTATAAGGAGTGGGCAGATAAGATTGGAATCGATTGTGATATCAAGACCAAGCACTACAGTGAAGTGATTGCCGAGAAGCTTCGAAGCGGTGAATTCAAATTCACCCATCCCATAGAAAAGAAGGTTACCTGGCATGATTCGTGTCATATTGGACGGGTATCGGGTGTCTACGATGAGCCGCGTGAAGTCATCAAAGCCATTCCCGGTGTCGAGTTCGAAGAAATGGCCCATAACCGGCAGGAGGGCCATTGCTGCGGGAGTGTTTTGACTTTGATCAAGGAGCCTCTTGTGGCTCATGACATCGGAAAATCCCGTCTGGATGAGGCGAATGAGATCAATGCAGATTCAGTCCTAGCACTTTGTCCCTGCTGTGAATTTCAACTGCGCGTGAGCAAAGACAAGAAGAATCTGTCTGTGGACATACAGGATCTGGCCACCTTTGCCTGCAAAGGATTAGGTAAGGAATTCAAGGATCCTAGCCCAGAGGTCGCGAAACAGTGGGCGGTTTTCGAGGGCATGATTGCTCTGATGACACCTCAGGGATTTGCCGACCTGATGGATACCATGTGGCCCGAGCTGCTGGATGCCATGCCCATGGGTATGGGAGGCATGATGCGGTTTGTGGGGAAGATGGGTTTTGTCGGGGATGCTCTATTCGCCATGATGAAACCCATCTTCCCTGTGCTCTTTCCAAGACTTTTTCCCAAGATGATGCCCAAGGTTATGCCCACGATGCTTGAACGCGTGGGCCAGATGATTCCCATGCCGGATTATATGGCCGAGCAAATGCCAGCCATGATGCCCAAGATCATGGACAACCTCATGCCTCATATGCTTCCTGAAGTTGTTCCTCTAGCCGTACCCATGATGATCGCCCATCTTCGATAAATGGGGTCAGGCTTTACAGCCTGACCCCATTTTTTCTCTCTTCTGCTCTATTTAGCCCTTCGGATGTAGATGTCTCCTTCATGGGTCACGAACTGGAATTCAGGTCCTCCGCCATTTATAGCTCCGAGGATGAACTCACCGAAGCTGACTCTGTATTTTCCTCCCTCTTTCCGCTCATCTTGGGTCTTCTGTTGTTGAGTCGCTTTTAGGTCAATCTCAAAATCACTGTAGATTTCGCCCTCTTGCGTTCTCATCTTGACATTAGCCTTGAGGGTTGTTGGAAAAGTCACGTCGATATCCCCATCGAAGGCAGTAAAGGACATGGGTTTTCCAGCATCCATTTGATCAAAGGTGACCAGAATATCGCCGTCGAAAGCATGGGCAACAACAGAACCAGAAATTTTCTTCAAGGTCACACTCCCTTCATGACTTGCAGCCTCGATCTCGCCTTTGATGTTCTCCACTACGATATCCCCATTTTCATGACTGTTGAGTTTCAAGGAGGTTGAAAACGGAACTTGTATCATAAGATCGACTGTATTATCATGGGAAGAGACATATACTTCCATCACATTATTTTCTTCTTCGATAACCAATCCTGTTCTGTTAGCAGAAATACGATGCATGTCTTCGGCTTTTTCAGATTCTATTTCTCTTTCTTTAATCTTTTCTCCGCGCATTTTTGCTTCCACGATTACTTCTTTTCCGTTATACCCCTTGATTGTGATAGACCCATCGTTAACATAGGCCTCGACCAGACCTGGTTTTGAAGGATCGCTGAAGGGTACGGTTGCCCGGTCAGCGGTTGTCTGTTGGGCATAGATGATGGTTACAGCAAACAAAAGGAGAGTGATAAGGCTTAAATAGATGTGAAATCGTTTCATTTTTTCCTCCTATACTATTTTTTGTTTATCAGAATATCCCCGTTCAGGGTATCCATCTTGATTTCCAGACCGCCCGATCCGACACGGATACCAACTGATCGATCGCTCTTATAAACATATTTGCCATTTTTTCTCGTCTCCGTCGCAGACGAACGAACAGGGAGGTAGGATACGGGAAAATCCGAATAAGCATCCCCGTTGAAGGTTTTTAATTGGAAATCGGCGGAAAGGTTTTTGACAAAGGCAACCTCAATGTCGCCGTTTATGGTTTTGAAAGAACAATCGGAATCCGGATTCTTTGAAAAAAGCACTTTGATTTCACCATTAACTGTATGGGCTATGCCTGAACCGGACACTTCATTCATGGTGATTTTTCCGTTAACATTCTTGACTTCAAATTCCCCTTCGATGTTGGTCACTCTGATATCTCCGTCGGTGACTGTCTTGAGAAAGATATTTATTTTTCTTGGCACTTTAATCTCGAAATCGTAGTGGACCCGGTATCCAGGATCTCTTCTGTTCTTCCTGTCGCTCTTGTGTTGACATCTAAGGGGCCCATCCACAAAGATGTCGATGATGTTTTCCTCTTCTGTGATGTCAAGTTTAACCTCTTCTTCAGCCTTCTGAATCCTTTGCTCGGTTCTTGCTTTTATTGTTTTGTGGACCACAAGCTGAACTTCTCTTCCGTCATACCCTGTTACAGCTATCGATCCGAATATATTATCCACCTGAAGATCCTTGGATTTGGACAGGTCTTGGAATTTCAATGTTTTACTGATTTCTCCTTTCTTTTGTACACGTAAATGTTCTGCTTGGAGAGAAGAAATCCCGATGAGGAACAGAATAAGGAAAGGGATGAAAGCAACAAGAATTTTTCTCATGCTGTCCTCCCTCTAATAGCTGAGCTCTTGGATGCCGCGCTCAAGTTTTTGTTTGACACTCGGATCGAGCTCATTGGCCTGGATCAGGCTCTTGAAAGATTCAAGAGCCTGTCTTTCCCGCATCGTAACCAGTAGATCGACCAGTGCCACCTGAATGAGTGGAGAGGTTTGTCTGGATAAAGAACGGATCACTCCATCTTTAACAGAGGGGAAGGAATAGAAAAGATAGAGGGCATCCACAGCAGCTAGCCGAACGTTGATATTGGGATCGCTATCTAGAGTGTTTAGAAGAGCTCCGATCGTCTGTGTGCTGGGCTTTTCCACGCAATAACTCAAGTTGATCCCTCTGAGGCGTTCGGTGGGCGATCTTTGTTCTAGAAGGGAAACGGCGAGCATTTGCTGCATGCCTTGTATCTCCTGGCGAAGTTCTGCATTTTGGTTGCTTGTGCTGATGAAGTATCCAATGACCAGTCCAATAGAAAGGGGAATAAAGCTCATCGCAAGCTGGAGGGCAGGGCGTCTGCCCCAGGAGCGATCGAACAGACTGCTGAAAAATTTACGCAAGTGATGGATGGGCCGTTCGCGGGGCATCTCCTCCTTGTATTCTTCGAGCATACCGTAAAAGCGTTGGCGCAAACCGTTGCTCGGATGCTCCTCAGGGAGCACACCCAATTTGGTCCAAAGAGCACTCAAGTTCTCCATTTCCATTCTGCATGAAGAGCATTCGGCCATGTGGGACTGAATTTCGTCCATGGATTCCTGATCTAGGTCTCCGACCAAAAAGTCTGGAAATTTTTCTTTTATATATTCGCATCTCATGATACGGTTCCTCCTTGGAGTTCAAAATAGATCTTTCCAAGTTCCTTTATGGCCCGGTGGACATGAGCCTTAACCGTTCCTATATGGCAATCCAATAGCTCGGCAATCTCTTTGTATTTAAGGTCCTGATAACGACTGAGTATCAACACCTCTCTTTTCTTTAAAGGGAGTTTTGCTAAAGCCTGACGTAGAAGCATAATGTCCTGTCCTCCCTCCAGATTTTCACTAGGTGAAGACTCCAAAGTTTCGGGTTCACTCCATTGTTCATCCAGAGGGAGCTCGTCTTTCTTTTTTCTTAGATAGTCAATATGCGCATTCCGGGCGATCTGATACATCCAGAGTGTGAATCTTCCCCGTCCTTGATAGGTGGAGCGATATTTCAGAATGCGCATAAAAACCTCCTGGACAAGGTCTTCGCTGGTGTTCCTGTTTCCGGTCAGCCGCAAGAAAAAATTATAGAGCGAAACGTGGTGCTTCTCGAAGAGAACAGCAAGCTTTTCGACCTTTCCGATTTTGACATCTTCCATCAAACGGTTATCAGAATAAGAATTCAACTCATTTGATCCTTGATTTTTTCGGTTCATAGAGTAAGACTTGCCTTTCGAAAAAAGGTTACACAAAATATAAAAAAAATTAAATGGGGTCCCTCGAATTTACTCGTTGGATGAAGACGATTTTTTCTGCCCATCCTGTATGTATTTTTTCCATTCGAAAAGGGTTTCCTGGAGCTCATAATTTTCCAGAGCGTGGGCTGTCTGGGGAGACAGCTTCTGCAAGTAAGTACCGATAGAGTTGATTTTCTCCTGCCCGATTTCAACCATGGAGATGATGCGGACAGAAATGTCTGTGCTTTTGAAACGATTCCTCAGCTTTTGAGGGAATAAAAATTCGATCATTTTCGAGTTTGGATTTAGGTAGGCTAGAGGTTCGATATATAGGTTTGTGAAGGCTTTCCTCCAGAGATCTAAAGAATACCCGTAGTGTGTGCAGTTGAGGCTCACGATCAGAGGAGCTCTATGGTCACCCATCTTCTTGAGGGCTTCGTCGACGTAGGCAAATATCAACATTTCAGTTTCTTCGCTATCGTAATCTCTCTCTATGTAGTTCACCAACTCTGGACAGGCTTGTGAAACGATTCTTTCCGGCAAAAATCCTTTTTCCCTTAGTCGATCTGTGTAAGAGCTCTGGCTGACTGTCGTTTGAGTAGCGAAAAGGATGATTTTAGATTCTGGATGAGCTTTGAGATTTTGAGCAATGAGCTCTACACTCGAGTCGATGATCCCTGCGACAGGAATCTTGGTTTGCTTGGAGAAAACGGTTTCTTCAAAAATAGAAGAGAGGGTGTTGCAGCCGATTAGAATCATATCCGGATGATAATTCTCTTCCAGACTTCTTAAAGCGCTGTCGAAAATGGATACTTTTTCTGCAAGGGATTTCAGACTGTTGTACCCGCCTTCGTTAGAGAAGAGTGCGTTGAAGAAGATGAAGTTAGCTTTTTGGAATCCTCTCCACTCCTTTGTTCGCTCGGCAGCCTCGGCCATGATCGAAAGACCTCCCAGGCCTGAGTCAGTGACGGCAATGGTCACCTCTTCCATATCGAAGATATCAGAAAGGCTGTCCTCCTGTGCGAATGAGGGCTTTTCTGCACAGGCTGAACAGATTAGAGAGATCAGAATGAAGGTAGAGAGGACTTTGCTGTTGATTGTCATTTTCTATCCATTCAGAGCGATTAAATTCCCAGGGGACTTGGAGTCGGGAATATAGCACTCCTTCTTCCCCAAGTCAATTGTTTTGACAATTGGGGAGGCCTCTGCTAACCTTGAGGTGTCGTGAGGAGTTTCGATGAGTAAGAAAGCCACCGTGAATCTCTACCAAGAACAGAGAGTGGGCGTATTTGTAGACGTTCAGAATTTGTATTATTCAGCGCGGTATATTTATAAATCTAAAGTCAACTTCAGAACTATCCTCAAAGAGGCGATAAAGGGCAGAAACCTCATCCGGGCTATTGCTTACGTGATAAAGGCGGATGTCAAGGATGAAGCGAATTTCTTCGAAGCTCTAAAAAATTTAGGATACCAGGTCAGAGAGAAAGACCTTCAAGTTTTCCCTGGAGGAGCCAAGAAAGGAGACTGGGACATCGGGATAGCCATGGACATGATTGAACTGGCGCCAAAGCTCGATACCGTCATTCTTGTGAGCGGAGATGGTGATTTTGTTCCCTTAGTCAGGCACGTGAAGCATGCCCTAGGATGTTATGTGGAGGTAATGGCCTTCAGAAAGTCGAGCTCCCAAAAGCTTGTCGAGGAAGCGGATAATTTTATCGATTTGGACTCTGACCCGCAGATGTTTTTGATTAAAAGCGGAAAATAATTCACCGATTTTTGATCTCTTTTCCTTTCCAGAGAACATTCCTCTCTTATATTCCTTTCTGTTCAGAACTAAGATTGAGGATAAAAAAAGCTCCTCGATGATTTGACATGGAATCTACGCTTTGTTATAAGCTTTATTCACTTGGAGGAAATCCAGTGAATTTTAGGGGGAAAAATGAGATTATTCATATTTAACCTTGTTGCTTTATTCATCCTAGGAAATCTGGCCATGGCGGATACGGCTTATAAAAAGGAAGATCTCTATACATATGGACAGGTTAAGACCTATACCGGGAAAGATCTCCAGACCATAGCCTTTCCCATCGGGGGATTGGGCACAGGAAACATAAACTTGGGAGGAAGAGGAGATATCCGCGAGCTTGAGATCTTCAACAGGCCCAGCAAGGGAGTTCACCCTGATATGACTTTCTTTTCCATCTGGATCCAGGAAGAGGGAAAGAAACCTGTGGCAAAGATTTTGGAACGGAAACTGATTCCTCCCTATGTGGGCTGGATGGGCTTTCCCAGGAACCAGCTGGCCGGTGTATCCCGGTTCGATGAGGTGACATTCAAGGGAGAATATCCTCTAGCTTTTTTAGGCTTCGAGGATCCACAGATTTCCGCAAACGTGAATCTAGAAGCTTACAATCCCTTCGTCCCCCTATCGCCAGAGAAAAGCGGCATCCCTGCTGCCATCTTCAACTGGAAAATAAAAAACAATCAGAGCTCCAGAATAAAAGTCTCCTTGGCTTTCTCTATGCTCAACCCCATAAAGACTCTCGATAAAAACAACAACGCAGGCTTTGGGAAGAATCTGAATCAATACATCGATGAAGATGCCTTTCGGGGAGTGAAGATGACCTCCAACAGAGCCAAACCCGATGATCTTGAGTATGGCAGTGTAGCTGTCGTGACCACAGCAAAGGACGTGGATGTCCAGACGCGTTGGTACAGAGGCGGATGGTGGGACAATGCGCATATGTTCTGGGATGATTTTTCCGACGATGGTCGGATTCAACAGGTCAATGACAGCATGGAATCTGATGAGAGACAGAGCGATGTGGCTTCCCTCCTCGTCCACTGTGAGCTTAATCCTGGTGAAGAAATGACCATTCCTTTCTGGCTCATTTGGTACTTTCCAAACAGGGACAATCATTGGAACAGAGAGGAAGAGGTCAGAGGAAAGAAATTCAGGAATCACTATGCCACCATATTTCATGATGCTTGGGATGTTGCCAGGCATCTGGTGAGCCAGGGCGAAGAACTCTATAAGGAAACCATGACCTTCCACGACCTCCTCTTCCAATCGAGTTATCCCTCTTACCTCATCGATGCCATTTCTTCCCAGTCCTCTTCGTTGAAGACAAACCTGGTCATGCGCTCAGAAGATGGAAAGCTTTTCGGGTTTGAGGGGCTTACAGATGATAAAGGCTGCTGTCCTATGAACTGCACGCATGTCTGGAACTACGAACAGACCCTTGCCTATCTTTTTCCTTCTCTGGAACGAACGGTCCGGGAGACCGATTTCCTCCACAATACCTTCGACAACGGCTATCAGGTGTTTCGGACGTTGATGCCTCTCGGGGAGTATTTGTGGACGTTTAAGCCCTGTGCAGACGGTCAGATGGGAAATATCGTGAGGGTTTTCAGGGAATGGAAGCTTTCAGGAGATATTGCGTGGCTCAAGAAACTCTGGCCAAAAGTCAAAGCGGCCCTTGAGTTTGCCTGGAAAGGAGTAGGAGATGTAGGACAAGACCTGAATTGGCAGAAAGAGCGGCTTCTCATCCCATGGGATCCGGATAAGGACGGTGTGATGGAAGGAGAGCAACACAACACATACGATATCGAGTATTATGGACCGAACACAATGACCGGATCTCTGTATTTGACTGCCCTTAAAGCCTGTTCAGAGATGGCTGAAGCGGTGGGAGAGCCGAAAAAGGCAAAGGAATATTCAAAGATTTATCAGCAGGGATCAAAGGAATATGATTCTCTCCTCTGGAATGGGGAATACTACATCCAGATCGTCGATGTCATGGAAGGACTTGTTGTGCCAGAGCATCTCCGCTCGCCCGAGAAAGGGTGCACGAATCCGGAATGCAAGGGGAAGGAATCACCGGGAGGAAACAAGAAAGCCCTGGAGGCTGGAGACGTCATCCCAAAATACCAGTATGGAGAAGGATGTCTTTCGGATCAATTGCTGGGACAATACCTGGCGCATGTTGCAGGGTTGGGTTACATACTCGAGAAAGGCCATGTCGATAAAGCCATGGAGTCGATCTTTCGGTACAATTTCAGAAGAAATCTCGGCAGCTTTTCCAATGTGCAGAGAGTCTATGCACTGAACGATGAAGCTGGACTTCTGCTTTGTTCTTGGCCGAAGGGGAACAGACCTGCTCTTCCCTTTGTCTACTCTGACGAAGTCTGGACAGGGATTGAATACCAGGTGGCTGCCTCTCTCGTCTATTCGGGCTATGTCGATGAGGGCCTATCCATCGTCAAAGCAGTACGGGATAGACACAGAGGATTCAACCGAAATCCTTGGGATGAATTTGAGTGCGGGCATCATTATGCTCGAGCCATGGCAAGTTGGGCTGTGATGCTAGCTCTTTCTGGCTATCAGTATGACGGCCTGAAGAATTCCATCGCTTTCTCCCCGAAGATCAAGCAGAACGATTTCTCCACTTTTTGGTCCTCAGGAAGCGGCTGGGGAAACTTCCGGATAAAGGAAGATGAAGCTAGACTAAGGGTGGAATACGGGAGTTTGACGATAAAAGAGCTTGGATTGTCAAAAGATTATGCGTTCAAATCAGTCCAGAATGTGAGGATGAACTCGGAAGAAGTCAAGGCCAAGCTGGAACAAGAAGATGGTTTATCCGTTGTGACTTTTGTCAAGCCTGTTATTCTCAAAAGAGGGGAAGAAATTTCCATAAAATTCAGCAAGTAACCTTTGGGTAGCAACTTTTCTTGTTTTTTTGTAGTTTTGTATACTGAAGGAATATGAGGAAAGAGTAAATACCATGAATTGGTACGCAATAATCGCTTTGGCTTTCATATTGATTTTACCAGGTCCCAGTCTCACGAAGGATAGACCCGCTTCCCAGAGTCTCGCTTCCATCCCCCAGCAGATCGCAGAGTTTTACGAGGATTACAACTTTGTGGCTTCTTTCAGCAGTCCTTTGGAAAGGGAAAAGCTCATCGAAAATTTTCACAGAGAGGTTTTACCCGAAGATATCAGGTCGGATCGGTTCAATCGAGTCTTTCGAGTGATGAAAACACTTTATTCTCGGATGGTCAGATTCGATCCCAAAATGGTGATCTATGTTGGACCGCGTAAATCCTACATGAAATATTTTTTCAACTCGGAACTGATGGAGCTTAGAAAGATCGAGAAATCTAAAAAGAAAGCCGTGGTGGAAGTTTTGTCCTATTCCCTGGAGCCTGAAATCATCAACAAATTTATTGTCCAATTTAACGAGAATGCAGGGGAAGAAGATAAAATTCCCTCAGAAGAGGAACGTGTTCAAACAGCAAAATCCCGGGTCATTCCCAGAGTCGAGTTTCACATCTGGTACTTTCAGGATGGAAAATGGATGAAAGGCGAGCACAAAAACATTTATATCAAACAATAAGATTTATAGTTTTGCGGCTTCCTCGGCCACGTCTTCAATGCTTTCCAATGATTTGGCAATTATAGTTGTTTGTCCTCACTTTTTTGTCATCTTTTATTTACGCTTTTCAAAAGATTTGCTGATTCGTTCATACCAGGAGCATCAGGGCTGCAAGTCCTTTTCCCAAAATCTGGTCCATTTCATGAATCATCCCCCTGCCATGGCAGGGATCTACCGCGAGCGTCATCCGGAACATACGGTTTTTTATCGAGTGTGTTTTTATTTTGAGAGGTTCCTTCTTGTATGTCTTCCAAAGGCTGGGCCGGAATGAGTTCGGCCTTGGGTGGGAGACTCATGGGCTGTATCCAGGAATGAAATGAGCAATTGGCCATCAGGTGAATATTTTCCTGTGTGACGGTCCCCGGTCAGTCCACCGTTCATAACATGAGCCGAAAATTAATCAATAAAAACCTGGGACGTCATAACTGTTCACCTTAACGGGGAATTTAACAAACTTTTAACAAATTTTTAACATCTTTCTGACAACTCGATCAAGAAAAACATCTATATTGTTAACAGAAACGAGGTCAAGAAAGATGAAAAAAAGAGTCGAGGGATGCAAAAGAAACCTTTCATTCGAAAACAAAGTCGTCTGGATAACCGGGGCTTCTTCGGGAATCGGAGAAGCTCTCACCTATGCTTTTGCCCGTAAAGGAGCTAAGTTGATCCTCTCTTCGAGAAACAAGAAAGCCTTGGAAAATGTTAAAAACAATTGCGCTGAAACCCGGAATGAAATCCACCTTCTTCCTCTTGACCTCTCGAAGTTGAAGACGCTGAACAAAAAGGCCAAAAAGGCGTTCAGCATTTTTGGGAGGATCGATGTTATGGTGCACAACGCTGGCTTAGCGTTGAGAGATCTAGTTGTCAACACAGATATTCAAATAGACAAAAAAATCATGGACATAAATTATTTCGCCGCTGTTGTGCTCACCAAAGCCGTCCTGCCATCCATGCTGAAACGTGAATCAGGGCATTTTCTGGTGATCAGCAGTGTTTCCGGGAAATATGGAGTGCCAAAATTATCTGCCTATTCGGCCTCCAAGCATGCATTGCATGGATTCTTCGATTCCCTGCGCGCAGAAGTCGCCAAGGACAACATCAAAATCACGATGGTGGTCCCCGGCTTTGTCCGAACAAACATCACCGTGAATACTCTGAAAGGGGATGGAACCAGATACGGCAAGCATATGCAGGTACAGGAGAAAGGGCTTGATCCCTCCACAGTTGCCACAAAAATTCTTGAAAAGGCGGGAAAAAACAAAGAGGAAGTTTTGATAGGCAGGCTGGAGCTCCTCGCCGTATATTGTAAAAGGTTTTTTCCTGTTTTGTTTTCAAAGATTATCCGGAATCATCCGATAGAAAGGATCAGGTCTTTAAAAAGTTTCTTCAGTCTCAAGAAATATTTATTCAAGCGCGCCTACCGAAAGGCCCATCTCTCTCCGCCGCCGCTTACGCAAACTCTAACTGGACAAGCTGAATGATACGAAATCTTTCAGTATGAATTCTATTTAATCCCATTGATAAAAAACAAAACACATAACGCGTTGATACAGAGGATTTGCTCAAAAGGCTTAGGGAATAGTATCCAACTTGTTCATTTTAGCAGACAAACCTCTGCCGCTACATATGTTTTATCAGGAACTCCTGATGGCAGCCGAGGGGATGGAGGAGTCGTTGGCCTTGTCGTTTTGGGTGCGATGCTTTTATTTCGAGCTGTCAGTGGGTGGAAATTGAGGAAAATTGTGAGGGATTCGGTGCAAAGCCGAAGAGGAATTTCTTTGAGCAAAGAGAGAGTAAAATTTTTGGGTTGCAAGAAAAAGAAAAATGATTCATAATATGAGTCATAATGAATCAATTTCTGATTCACTGGAGGCTGGATGAAATCCATCACTATTCATGGGATAGATAAAGAAACTGAAAGGTTGATTAAAAAGCGAGCCAAATCCGAGGGCACGAGCGTCAATAAAATTGTGAAAGAATTATTAGCAAAAGCACTGGGTCTAGACAAGGACAAGCCGGACAATAGAGAGGAATTTCTCGACCTTTGTGGCATCTGGACAGGGGATGACGAGAAACGCTTTTTCGAAGCCATTAAAGACCTGGAACAGGTACACCCTGAGGACTGGAAATGAGAAAGATTCTTCTGGACACGAATGCATATGTTGGCTATTTAAGGGGAGATGAAAAAGTCTTGGCTTATCTGGGCCAGGCCGAGTGTGTCTATTTGTCGGTATTTGTGATGGGGGAATTGTATGCGGGATTCAGGGCCGGCGAAAAAGAAAAAGAAAACAAACAAATCCTGGAGAGATTCCTGATGAAATCGACAGTTTCTATACTTGAAGCCTCCAGAGAAACGGCAGAGATTTTCGGTTTGGTCAAGGACTCGTTAAAAAGAACCGGACATCCAATCCCTGTCAACGATGTCTGGATCGGGGCCCATGCCCTCGAAACAGGCTCGATTCTTCTAACCTATGACCGGCATTTCGCTTATATCCCAGGATTGCGGCTTTGGGACGAGCTTTGACTCATCCCTTGATCTGCTTATCCGTACACATTTGCCACGGCCGCCTCCGGCTCGGCTAGTCCAGCAGGAACTCTTGATGGTAGATGAGGAGATACAGGAGTCGTCGACCTTGTCGTTTTGGAAGTGATAATCTTATTTCAGGATGTCAGTCAAGGCTAATTGTGAAAAATAAAGAGGGATTTGGATCAAGTCCAAAAAGGAAATTCCTCTATTTTATTGTTTTCCTCCAACAGCCAATTCCGAGACTTTGAAAGACGGGCTGTTCAGGCTTCCTCTCATATCTAAATCGTCAGCAACCAGTTCGATATTCTTCAGGATCTCTGCCGTGTTTCCTCCGAGAGTAACGCCATCCACGGGGAAGGTGATTTCACCGTTCTTGATCCAGAATCCTGAAGCGCCTACGGAATAATTTCCAGTGGGAATATCCGTCCCCATACCTCTCAGCCCTGTGACGTAAAATCCTTCAGTGATGCCTTCGATGATTTTTTTTCGGTTGATATTTCCGTTTTTAACGATGACGTTCAATGTGCTTGCAGAAGCAGGACCTTTATATCCTCTTCGGCGGGTCATGGTGTTGACCTTGACTCCAGCTTTCCGCGCCGTGATCGAATCATAAACGAACATCTGGAGGACACCGTTTTCGACCAAGGTGTTTTTTCTCGTTATCTTGCCTTCTCCATCAAATGGCGCAGACCCGACGTGACGAGGAATTGTCGGATCGTCGATGATGTTGACCAGCTCGGCTGCGATGGGTTTGTTAAGAAAATCTGTCAAAAAGGTTGTTTTTTTGTAGACACTGTCTCCATTAAGAGCGAACAGCAGCCCGTACCAGAAAGAGCCTGAGGCATAGCGGTCAAAAACAACCGGGACTTTGATTGTCTTGACCGGTTTGGCTCCCAATTTTTCAACGGCTCGTTTTCCGGCCTCTTTAGCGACATCTTCTACGGTCTCCAGGTCTTTGAAGTGTCTTTTGTTGCTGCTCCAGCCTCCGGTCTGCATGTCATTGCCCTCTCCTGCGATCACGGACACACCAAATCCTACACCAGTTTCCTTGCAGGTTCGGGAAATGCCCTTGGAGTTGACGATGATCGTTTCGGATTCTGAATCTCCAAAGCTGGAAGCGTATGATTTTGTTATTCTTTTATCATAGGCAAGGGCGATCCTTTCCACTTCTTTAGCTATATCGATTTTTTTGTTGCTTTCGATCTCAGATATGGATGGATCCCATAGATCTAGGCCTATTTGTTTTTCTTCCTTACTGAAATCAGGAAGCCCATTCCAGGGTTTAGGATCTGCTACTTCAGAGAGTTGAATGGTTCTTTTCGTAAACTCCTCGAGGGATTCATCCGCTAGGTCAGATGTGTAGGAAAATCCCAATTTCTTGTCTTTGTAGACAGTGAGGCCTATTCCTTTTGTCGTGGACTGCTTAACAGTTTCCACATCGCCATTCCGGACGCGAAGCTCAAAATCGCGGTTGTTCTCGATATAGACCTCCGCCTCGTCCACTCCCAATTTTAAAGCCGTCTTGACAACATTTTCAGCAATTTTTTGATAGCTCATTTTTTACTCCTATGACCTCTGAATTTTTGCCCCACCGATGGTGATTTTTGCCACTTTCAAGGTGGGATTACCGTCAGAGACTGGTTTCCCTTGGCCGGCTTTGCCACATGTTCCGCCGCCCCAAATCTCGAGATCCGGTCCAACCATGGTGATGTTCATAAGGACATCCGGTCCATTTCCCATCAGCTGGATTCCTTTGAGGGGAGTGGTGATTTTTCCTTCTTCGATCATATAACCCTCTGGTACGCTGAAAACAAACCTTCCTGTGGTCGGAGAAACGTTTCCACCACCGATACGTGCGATATAGATGCCTCTCTTTACAGACTTCAAGATATCTTCAGGATCATCTTTCCCAGCCATGAGATAGGTGTTTGTCATTCGGGGAATAGGATAATGCTGGTAGGATTCGCGGCGGCCGTTGCCTGTAGATTTTGTGTTCATCAGCTTAGCATTGAGTTTATCGTATAGGAAGGCTGTGCATATTCCGTCTTGAATGAGAATATTTTTCTGGGCAGGCGTGCCCTCGTCATCCACGTTGATGCTGCCGCGTGCGCCGGGCACGGTTCCGTTGTCGGCCAAAGAGACGATCTCGGAAGCGATCACTTCCCCTTTCTTATCCCAGAAACAGGTGGTCTTCCTGCGCGCCCCATCTCCTTCCAGGCTGTGTCCGATGGCCTCGTGGAAAAAGGTCCCGCAATCTCCCTTGGCCAGCACGATGGGATACTCACCTGCCGGAGCATCTTCGGCAGGAAGCATGGCCATGGCTATACGTCCGGCTTCTTTCGCCAGTTCTTCTGCTCCCTGTAGATCATAGTGCTCATACCCGAGCGTTCCTCCTTTGTAAGCGTAACCTCGACTTCTCTTTCCGTTTTCAAGAGCGCTGGTGCTTACCATTAGTCTGGAGATGGTCTGATGGTCGGTGACAAAGACACCTTCTGAGTTGGCGATGATGATTTTTTTGTTGACATCACTGAAACCGACACCAACCTGGTTGATCCTTTTGTCATAGGCGCGGGCAACCTCATTACCCTTCCAGAGAAGCTTGGCTTTATCTTGGGGGATGATGCTGTCTGGCGATGTTTTGACCAGATAATAGTTCGGAATGTCTTTCTCCTTAAGGGCAACGGATTCCTGCTTGATTTCTCCAGATGCGATCAAGCCAGCCACCCGTGCTGTCTCTTTGAGCTTATCCAGACTGAGATCGTCAGAATGAGCATATCCTGTTTTTTCGCCCTGAAGAACGCGAATGCCTACTCCCATATCTACGCCCCGTGAAGCGGCTCTGATCTTGTTCTCGTCTAAACCGATGCTGTTTTGAACGGTGTATTCCACATAGACTTCGGCGAATTCCCCTCCATTTTGGAGGCCGATGGTGAGGAGCTTGTTCAGGGTATCCTTGTCCAGATCCAAGAGCGGATTCGAAGTGATATCAGGTGGGGGAAGCGAGTGGGAAAACAGCTTCCAGAGCGGGGCTGTGGCGATAACTGCGCCACCAGCCATTCCCTTTTTGATGAATTCCCTGCGTTTTATCGGTTGAAAATATCTTTTCATGAAACCTCCTTGTCAAAAATAAAATAATACAAAATAACAGAAGATGCAAAACATTGTCCTGTTTTTCTGTTAAAAACTATTACACATCAAATGGCTGCCATCCGATCGATTTCAGGTGGATTTGGTTATTTTTAGATTGAGCTAAGAAAGGCAGCAGAAGGAAAGTTAGATGTTTGAATCCTGGCACAAAAGTTGCTGGTTTCGTTTCGTGACGAAATATAACTAGAAATGTTCAAATTTTTAGAGTGCTCTTACAGAATACGGGAAATTTGTAATAATGCCTAAATCAGTTTAGAATAAAATAAAATGCCTTTAATGAGAAAAAGAGAATTTAAGACCACTCTAAGCATAACTCTCAGTTTGCTTTTTTTCCTGCCTTTGACAGCCCAGAAAATTTCCATCAAAGACCTGCCGTCTAAATTCAGAAAATGGCTGGAAGAGGAGGCTGTCTACATCATCACTCCAAAAGAGAAAGATGTGTTCCTACAGCTTGAAACAGACAGTGAAAGAGACCTTTTTATAGAAGCTTTCTGGAAGCACAGAGATCCTACCCCTGGCACTCCGAAGAATGAATTTAAAGAGGAGCATTACCGAAGAATAGAGTATGCCAACAGCAGATTCGGCATCGGCTCTCCAAAGCCAGGATGGAGAACGGATCGGGGAAGGATTTATATCATTTTGGGAGAACCGATGAGCCGAGATGTCTATTCCAGCCAGAGAGAGCTTCGAGATACGGAAATCTGGTTTTATCAGGATATGACAAAATATGGCTTACCCCTCGCCTTCAACGTGGTCTTTTACCGCAAAGGTTTCAGCGGAGATTTCGAGCTATACAGCCCGAACAATGACGGACCCATTGCCTTCTTCATCCAAACCCCGCAGATAGACCCAGTGGATTACATAACCCTCTACCAAAGTTTGTACGAAATCAATTCCACCATTGCCAGTGTTTCATTAACTCTCATTCCTGGGGAAACCGCCCTTGTGTCCGACCGTCCCTCCCTTGCCTCTGATGTCCTTCTTCAGAACATAAATTATGTTCCCCAAAAAGAGATAAAAGACCTCTACGCCGAAAAGTTCCTGCAGTACAAATCTATCGTCGAGGTGGAATATTCTGTCAATTACATCGAATCAGATTATCTCATACAAACGGTGAGGGATGATTCAGGCTTAAACTTTGTTCATTATCTCATATCCCCAGAAAAACTTTCCGTAAGTCAGTATGGCAGCGAATATTATGCCCGATTTGTTCTGAATGGCAGCGTCACTGATCTCGAAGGAAAACTGATCTATCAGTTTGAAAAGGAATACACCATCGATCTCGATGAAGAAAAGGCCCAAACGATCCGTCAGATGCCTTTTCAAATAAACGATATGTTTCCGCTCGTTCCGGGGAATTACCGGTTCTCCCTGCTTTTGAAGAACTCCGTATCCAAGGAATTTTCTTCCTTTGAAGAGACTGTTATCATTCCAGAAGAGAGCACCTCCCCAGAGATAAGCGCTCTTCTTTTCTGCTACAGTTCAAGAGAGATGAGAGGGACTCAAAAGGCTATGCGGCCCTTCCAAATCAGGAACAGGCTTTTATTCAGCCAGCCTGGCAATACCTTCCAGTCTTCAGAGAAAATGACGATCTTTTTTCAGCTTTACGGCCTGAATTATGAACTCATGGATGGAGGAAAGCTCGAATTTTCTTTCCATAAAGGGGAGGAAGCGGTCAAGTCCTTCTCTCACGACCTAAAGGATTATGCTCATCCCACAGACATTTTAGAGGAAATCTCCCTTGCAGAGTTCCCTTCGGCGGATTACACCCTTAAGGTAACTCTTCAGGATCAATCCGGTCAGGTTCTGGCCATCCGTTCCCAAATGTTTTCCATCTCCCCTATCTCCGGATTCCCCAGACCTTATATCCAATCCAAAGCTTTACCTGCTGTCAATGATGCGCTGAATGACTTTCGGATCGGGAGTCAACTCTTTAATAAGGGAGACATTGAAAGAGCTGCGATCGAGTTTGAAAAGGCCCTCAGCAAGAAGCCGGGAGAGATGAATTTCGCTATCTCCTTAGCCAAGACGTACTTCAACTTGAAAAGATATGAGGATATCGAGAGAGTGCTGACTCCTTTTCATCGGGGGGAAGAGGCGAGAGAATATTATGTTTATTACTATTTAGGCCAATCGGCTCAGGCCAGAGACGAGTTCGCCAAAGCCATCGGCTATTACAAGGAAGCAATCTCTCATTTTGGCTTGAATATTTTTCTTCTGAATGCGATCGGCGAATGCTTTTTCCGATTGAATAATTTACCTGAAGCAAGGACTGCGTGGGAGAAATCCCTGGAAATAAAACCGGATCAACCCCAAATCCAAGAAAAACTGTCTAAAATGAAGAGATAAAAATGAGTGCTTCATTGTTACAACAAAGAATCTTTCTGTGTGGTATGTTTTTTGTTTTACTTTTTGGATTCTTTCATGCCTGCTCTTTATCCCCTTTCAAAACCAAACTCAGCAGCGAACATTCTGAATTTTTTTCCAAGGTGAGATACATCATTACTCCAGAAGAGAAGAAAATATTCAAAGAAATTCCTGTCAAGGAGAGGGATGCTTTTATAGAGGAATTTTGGAAAAGAAGAGATCCTGATCCGGACACAGAAGAGAATGAACTCAAGGACAGGTATTTTTCTCGAATAGAAGAGTCCAATCGCCTTTTTACTGCAGGAAAGCCAGGGTGGTTGACGGATAGAGGGGAGGTCTATATTCTTCTAGGTCCTCCAACGCAGTGGGATAAATACCCTATGGGAAGAGTGCCTGGTGCCTACCAAACCCGCCCGACAGAAATCTGGTACTATGGGCTTTTCCCCATTATTTTTGTCGACTATCAAGGGACAGGAGATTATGTCCGTGTGGAGGACAATGTCATCCATCTTCACGAGCTCAACAGGGCTATGGAAGCAGCAAGGCAAACTCTGCAATATGAGGAAGAATTTTTTGACTATTCAATATCTTTTGAAGGCAAGGATGGAGAGCAGGAGTTTGTTGTTAAAATCCCCTACAGGAATATATGGTTTAAAGGCACAAAAGGAGGAAACGAAACGGTTTTGGGCTTATCCTTAGAAGTCAGTGACAGCGAGACCCAGGTTGTCTGGGATTTCAATCAAGACTTTCATCTCAAGTTCTCGGATGAAGAACTAGAGGAAAAAGCGGGCAAGACCTTTATCGTTCGGATTCCTGTGAAATTAGAAAAAGGAAAATACCACCTGGACATGACATTAACCAACAAAACAGGCAATACGGAAAGCAAGAAATCTTTGGTTTTTGAAATATAAAGGATAGATGTCAGTAGAAAACAATACGAGAAAGAGGAGACATGGAGTGATGTTCAAAAAGACAGGCATTGTTTTATTAGGCATATTTGTATTGTTCAGCATGCTTTCGGTTTCCGGAGATGCGGGTCAAAGAAAAAGGAAAAGAGAGAAACAAGAATTAGAAATTTATATCCCACAAGAAGTGAAGACAATCATGGAGGAAGGCGTTGTTATGCGTCAGCCGCGCCAGGATGTCCCATTCGAGATCGTTCGGTTTCTTTATGTGCCAGCGCAGCAAAATGTGCACGCGGTCTTCATGTTCGAGATAAAGAATGCGGATTTGGATTTCCAATCAGAATCGATGAATCCAGAGAATGCACAAACCGTCGCGGAAGAACAGCCAGATATTCCTCAGATCATCAAGAAGGATTTTAAGATTTTTGCACAATTCTACGAGAGAAATAAGGGAGACGTCGGAAAGGTTGTTAAAGAAAGCTATGTCCCAGCCTCTTTTCAGGAAGATTCGTCCACCTATCGGCCTGAGCAAAAGAATATTTACTCCATCGGCTATCCTTTTCCTGCTGGAGATTATCTGCTTGCTCTGGCTGTGACTTCTCCAGACTTGAGTAAAATCGGGCTGCAATACTACGAGTTCTCTTTGCCTGATCAATTTTCCTTTAAAGATAAACTAGGATTGACATCTGTTTTTTTCCTCAAATCCATGAAGCAAAACGAAAATCCAGAGTTGGTCACCAAAGTTCACATGAATTCTTTCGTCTATTCAATGCTTGAAATTTTTCCCAAGGTTAAGAACATTATCGCTCCCGGAGAGCCTGTGGATATATTTTATTTCATTTATGGTTGTCAACCCGAAAAGGAAACAAACCAATACAACATTGGAATCGCTTATCGAGTACTCGAAGAGGGCACAACTGTTATCGGATTCAAGGAAAGCACTTTCCGTTTTCCTCTGATTAGCCACCCCCTGCCCCTTGTGGATGATAAAAATAATCCGTTGAAACAAGGATCATACATCCTGGAGATAGACATAATCGACAATGTCTCAGGCCGTTCCTTAATCGAGAATATCGAATTTGAGATAAAATAGGCTCATTTTTTAAAGTGTGATTCTTTATCTGGAAGGCTATTTAAAAGGACATTAAGATGATAGAAAAAAGATTTAAAGTCATTTTTCTCGTCTTTCTCTTTCTCCTTTCGAGCTATTCCGCATATGCTCAGGAAGGGAGAGGGCAAGGAAGAGTCTCTGGCACAGTCAAGGATGAGAGTGGAAATCCCATAGAAGGTGCAGAAATCAGGTGCGAGAGCTTGGAACACAATCTAGCCCTAAAGACGACCTCCGACAAAAGCGGGAATTGGGCCATTATGGGATTCGGCCGGAGCTATTTTAGGATCACTGCGTCTAAGAAAGGCTATTTCACATCTGAGACTCGGATGAGGCTCAGCCACTTCCAAAATCCTCCCATCGATTTTATTCTCAAGTCTGTTGAGTCTACTGATTCCCCGACAGAGGAAAGCGTGGAAATCTCAAAAGAGCTGTTTACCGAAGCAACGGGTCTTTTTAACGAAGGAAAATATTCCGCAGCCCTCTCTTTATTCCAGGACTTTCTAGAAAGACACCCTGAGCTTTTCCAGATAAGAATCAACATCGGCAACTGTTACAGGGAAATGGGAGAATACGAAGAGGCGCTTGCGGAATATGCGGCTGTTGTCGAGAAGTTGGAGGAAGAAAACCCCGACCTTAAAGGAAACCGATACGCCGCCCAGGCCCTAACCAACATCGGAGAGACCTACCTGAAAATGGGAGAGATGGAAAAGGCCCAACCTTTTCTCGAGAAAGCCATCGAGATTTTTCCTAAAGACCATGCTGGGGCTTTTAATGTTGCTGAAATCTATTTTAAGGATGGACAGATCGACCAGGCTATCGAATATTACAATCTCGCGATCCAGATCAAACCCGATTGGCCTCTGACATACTTGAAAATAGGCTATGCCTATGTCAACAAAGGGGATTATGATCAGGCGATCGTGTCCTTCCAGGAATTCCTCAAATTGGCCCCTGATCACAATGAGGCCGAAAGTGTGAGAGCTCTCATCGCCCAATTGGAAAAGATAAAAAAAATGTAAGAGTTGATCTCAGAAAAGACATAAAAAAAGGGAAGGCTCGGAAGCCTTCCCTTTTTTGTTTCTGTTTCTGCTCGAACTTTCTCGTGCTTACCACATGATGCGAATACCGAACCGAATGATCCTCGGATTCAAGATTCCGTCTACTTCTTCGAATGTGTAGGCTGTGCTGCTGGAGATTTCCTCCACAGAGGTGGCAGTGTTCAGATTGGGCACATTGAAGCAGTCGGCGACCAAGCCCACTCGGAACAGATCCTTGATTTGGAATTGCTTTTCTAACCTTAAATCCCACTGGTGGAGCCAGGGAAGCCCTCTTGCGCCTCTTTCTTCAGCATTTATGGTGGCATCGCCCTGATCCAGACTTAAACCCAGGTCTTGGCTCCTAATCACTCTGGTGTAACGCCGCCCAGCTAAAGCTCTGTAGTAGGTGCTGACGAGGAATCCGTAAGGAAGCCTGACTGTACCCTGGACCTTGAACTGATGCCTCCTCTCG
>Ga0224495_10000395_pt1 | contig 35250 bp, 31 predicted proteins | sample SF_Jul11_sed_USG_FD_168128 | JGI IMG/M metagenome (GOLD analysis project Ga0224495, IMG submission 168128) | Sediment microbial communities from San Francisco Bay, California, United States - SF_Jul11_sed_USGS_4_1 | ecosystem: Environmental > Aquatic > Marine > Sediment | place: USA: California... | reverse complement strand
TGGGGCTTCTCCTCAATACTTGTTTTTGCTAAATCAGCATTGATTGAAGCCCCGTTTTCAGGGCAACAAAAAAGTAACCTATCTCCCCGGACTGAAGAACTGCATCTATTTTACAACTTGACATGTTTAATGAAAATATTATTCTATCATAAAATATTTTAAAAAGATAAATTAAATATGAAAATCTTAAAAACATACTCCCGGGTATATACATCTGATTTAGATAAAACTATACTTTTTTATTCTGGTTTAACAAACCAAAAAATAAGTCAACGGTTTAAAATACCCGATCTGGATGTGGAAGTGGCTTATATTGGTGACTTTATTATCATTTCTGGAAAAGGTGAAATAATGAATCAATTCAGAAAGGTACATTCATGTTGTATCGTTGAAAACATTGAAAAAATAAAAGCATTCCTTGTTCAGAATAATTCTTCCGTATTTCTTGATATTCAAACCATACCTTCAGGCAAGAACATGATTATTCAGCATCCTGATGGTATGACAATTGAGTATATTGAATTAAAATAATAAACATATATCATCGCAATTAAATCTATAAAACAACTTTACACGGAAACAAAAAAAAATATATTTTCAAGTATTGATGTTGCATAAGCATGGCTTTTATTCAAGACATATCTTATACCCAATGTTGATTATCGTATAGACTTTTTTATATTGATTTCTTTGCATTAATAACCGCAATCGTAAAAACACCTGTGAATCAAATTCGTAGATATTTGTTTGATTTCTCTAATCAGATGCACTACTATAAAATGCTGACTGAAGTATTTAAATTTTTTGTCACATTTTATATCTATCTTCATATTACTTGTTGAGATAAAATCCTCAATCATCTTGCTTCTTGTTTTTTATTTCTTTCCTTCTATAAATCACATAAAGTGTGCACCGATTTTCCAGGCAATATATAGAGTCTTCCGCAAGGTTCAAACCAAGCAGCCTTCAAACGTACCACCCAGAGTCAGGATTTATCACTGACTTTCTTCCATTTCTTTTTATTAATTAACGTTATGCGAAAATCAGTGCTCTGTGATTTTCATGGCGCTCAAAATAAATTGAAAAAAGTATTCTGTTTTAAATATCGTCTCCATGAAAAAATACACTTATCTGTAGTCTAATTATAATATAAATAAATTTTTTTACAATCCCAGTTTACTTTTCCATACTTTTGTATGTTTTTTTGAATACTCATACCCGGCCGCGATAATGTTTTCTGCCTCGTCAAATGAAAATATTCCATACCCATCTATGGGTATTTCAATAAATAAATCAACATTATTCTTGGTTTTATCAATCATTGCAGCTGAACTAACCATTGTTGATCGCATGATAATTCCTCCTAGAGTTACTCCCTGCAACTTTTTTTCTTTCTTTAATTTTGACCATTGCCCAAAACGTGAAGGAGCTATACCAGTACCTTTTTTTGTAAATAGATCATTGCAAATATCATCTGTCTGCTTGCCATCCGAAACCTCAAGGTTAACAGCTATTGTATAACCTGTTTCAAAATCAGCCAGAACAGATCCTGGAACATTATCCAGAAGAGCACCATCAACAAGCAGTGAACCATTGTCATACAAAGGCGGAAAAATTCCGGGAAGCGAACCACTTGCCCTTGCCGCTTTCCATACGCTTCCCCGATCAATCACCTTTTTACATTTATATGTAAGATCCGTAGCAACAGCAAAATATCTCATGTATAAATCTTCGATTTTTTTATCTTTAAAATAATTTTTAAAAATTGTAGTAAAACTTTTTCCACTCATCAGTGATAATGTTGGCCAGTAATAATCTGAAATAGCCTCTTTCCCATTTAAAACTTTTGTCGTTGTTCGATAAGTTGTTTCCGGGTCCAGATCTTCTGCAATGATAGCCGCGGCTATGGCACCTGCACTTGTACCTCCCACAACATCAACCGGTATTCCATCTTCCCGAAATGCCCTTATTAAGCCAATATGGGCCAACCCTTTCGCTCCACCCCCTGCCAGAGCCAGACCAATAGATTTCCCGGAAAGATGCCGTGATACTCTATCGTAGTCTTCGTTATTGAATTCCCGAATATGAAAAATAAATGTTATATCTCTTTGATTGCGCCATTTGTCAGAATCTCTGGGTTTATTTCCATTTTTATGAACCACAACGATATCTCTTTTTGGAGAATATCTTTCATCCATTCCCCCTGTAAGACGAATCTCTTCCGGAGAAGGAGTATGCTCATTGCTTGAATCAGCAATCAGTAATATGCGATCCGTATGCTGTGTAATAGCACTGGACCAGAGAGAATCATTATGATCTACCAGTAATAATACTATGGTATCTTTCCCTTCTATTTCATAAAGCCACGATGCAATATCTGCTACTGTATAATTACTATGAAAGCCTTTTGCATCTCTGATATTTGACAATTCCAACTGCTGCAGGAACTTGTCCCTGGTTCCCAGAAATACTTTTTTCCCTGTTTTTTGAAAACTATTAACAAAATACTGAATAAATGATTCTTCTAAAGTTCTGGAATGTAAGGGAAACAAAGTTGCAATTTGAATACTGCTTCTCCTCTTGTTTCTCACTCCATTTTGAAGATCTTTAAATCTTTTTATAATTTGTTTTGTAATACCAAACATCAAACCAGGGTTTGTCAAAACCATCTTTTCAAATGTTGATTTTGACAGTCTGGCCAATTCGCAAGCCCGAACACTATAAACTGTTGCACTTCGGGTCTCGCCCGTCAAGAGCGCCATTTCTCCAATTATATCACCAGGAATAAATTCTCCGTGAGATAAAATACTTTTATCTGCAGCCTCGACAATATATTTCAGACGCCCATTTATCACCATATACATTGACTTTCCTTCTTCTCCCTGATTCATAAGTACTTCTCCACCAGGAAGAAATACCCATTCTATAGCAGGAACAAGCTGAGCGATTGTTTCTGAATCCAGAGTAGAAATCATTTCCAGAGATCCTAAATATCTGGCCAGATATTCTGAACTTGGCCGAAATTGTCCAGGCTGAATGGATTTGCTTCTCTTCCCAACCAGCCTCATAAAACTTCGAAACTCTTCTGGATTTTGCCTTAATATTTCCTGAAAATCATTATAAGACAACGCATATACAATACTTGAAGAAATTGCTTTTACCGTAGCATTCCTTGGCTCAAATGTCAACAGAGCACCCTCACCAATACACTCCCCTCTATTCACTTCACCAATTTTATTTTCTAAAGAGCCACTATTTTTTATTACATCAAATTTTCCCTCATAGACAACATATAAATTATCACCCATTTCACCTTGATTAATCAAAATTTGACCTGATTTGATCTCTTTTTGTATTAATTTTTTTATAATAGATAAAAGCGCTCTGTCATTTAAGCCTTTAAATAGTGTAGTTTCATTTTTTATAAATTTCTCAAGAATATCCATAGCTGTATTCTGCCCGGTATATCATTAATCCATACGCTGACAATTAGTAAAAAGTTATCTGCCGAGATTAGAAATTAGAGTTTTGGAAAAGATACGGATGATGGTAATCCCAAGTGAAATCAGAAAATAATTAAATATTCTTTTTGCAGGGGAAAAGCCTGTATTATTAACTAAAAAAAAGTATCCCTCGATGGGAGCCTTAAGGTTGAAATAGCATTATTATGAATCCATGAAGCTTCCAGCAATTCGCAGGTTTTCTGAAAGGCAAAACTTTTAATTAAAGCTAAAAAAAACCCAGGGCAAAACAATGTCTGCAAGAAATTAAAAAAAGGAGGCCTTCTTTGAGCAATCTTACGTTGATCTAAAGGTATAAAAAAATATTCCGGAATACTGTCCTTTTATTCAACGGGGTTTTGTATCCTATTCATATATTTTTTATGATGTAACCAGAGGTCGGCAGTTTAGGACATATGGCAATGGCAAGCTTGATGTAATATTTGAATCTGGAACAGTTGTGACAAAATTTTTAAACTTCCAAACTCCTATAAAGGAAACTGCCAAACCGGTTTCTCAATTTAATTTGCAGAATATTTTGCCGAGTCCGGGAACCAAGCAACGTAGTCATGCTGATACCTTGTTACTTTAGATGAGAACAATGTGCTGACTCAGAGCCTTTTTCTCATGCTCTCTGAAACGTTTTAGCCAGAAGTAAAAATGCTTTTTATCTTGACAATATGCTTCAAGTCTCATAACGTCCCTAGTTAATCAACTACATGTAATAAAATTATCAAGGAAATCGAATGCTAACTATTCAAGAAATAAAAAAATACTCTTATTTTAAAAATTTAAGCGAAAATTGTTTAAAAGAAGTTTCTATTCAACTGGAAACATTAATTGTTCCATCTGGTACCGAAATTGTTAAACAAAATGCTCCTGCTGATTATATGTATTTTATTAAAAACGGCGAAGTTGAAGTTACGAAACGAAACAAGCACGGACAAAATGCAAAAATAACAAATCTCAAAACCGGAGAAATCTTTGGTGAAATGGCCTTACTAACCTGTTCTTCAAGACACAATACAGTGACGGCCCTATCTGAAGTAACATTGTACCGCCTTGGGCGATCTGATTTTGACTCTATCTTGTTAAAAGATGCAAGTTTAAAAAAATTGATTGAGGGGAAAATATGTGACTATAAATCTTATAATGAAATTAAAACTCTTCAGCCCCTGGCCCTTTTAACACCTGAAAAGATGAGTGCCTTGATGGAAAAGTTTTTGCAGAAAAACTATAAAAAAGGTGAGGTTATTATAAATGAAGGTGATCAGGGTGATCATTACTTTATTATTCAAAAAGGCAAAGCATCAGTAAAGCGAGGTGATGATATCGTAGATTTTATAACTGTAGGCGATGGTTTTGGAGAAGAGGCTCTTATCAGGGATAAAAAAAGAAACGCAACAATTACTGCCCTGGATGATGTGACCCTTTTTGCTTTATATAAAGATGACTTTAATGAATTGCTAAAAAAATCACATCTGGATTATACTTTCAGTGAAGATATTTCAGAGGAATCCATGTCAAAATATGTTTTCATTGATGTGCGCATTCCACCTGAATATGAAGAAGACCACATTGCAGGTGCAATAAATATTCCTCTTGAAGAATTAAGAAGCAAGTTTTCTGAACTGGATCCTAAAACCGAATATCTTACCTATTGCACAAACGATTCACGGGGAATGGCTGCTGCATTTCTAATGGCTTCACAAGGTTTTAAAGCAAAAAATTTACGTGGAGGACTTTCCAGCTGGCTCGGCCCTTTCATAAATCAGAAAAATGGAATCTATTATCCTCAAAATGACGGAATGTCTGAAGATGAAGAGGATGCCATGATTGAACGATTATTGAACAAAAAAAAGTCACTTACTCTGTAATCATTTAAATCTATAATAAGCGAATGAACAGCTGAAACAATCTGACTCCACTTTCAGATTTTTTCTCATTTAATTTTGCATATTCAACGAATTATAAAATTAGACTCTTTTTTATTCTCCACTTTGTCAAAGGATAATCTCTACCAAGATCATACAAAGCAACTGATTTAAAGTATCCTGAATGCATAAAACAGTAATTTAAAATAAATAACCATTTCATAAATAAATGGCTTTCTTTATAATATTTTAACCCTGAAAAATTCAAGATCATACTCCATTATATGGATTTTACTAAAAGAAAATTTTCTTTATTTATAAAATCGTCGTCCTGAAAAAAATACAAAACTTGTTTGACAATTCAGAGGCAGTTCATAAGACTAATAAATAAATCAAAATTGTCACAAGCACCAATATTTTGTATAACGGACAAAGCCCGTTTACAGTCTTGATTAAGGAGCTATCTATGGATTTGACAGTACATAATCAAATAATCTGGCAGGGTTGTTGGGCTGCAGCGAAAGCACTCACAAACAAGAAAAAAATCTCTGACCCCAGAGTGCATTTTCCTCAGCTTGCCAAAGGAAGCTGGTGCAATGATGTAATACAGGCTACCTCTTTTACCGACCAGTTAAATGAGTTTGTTTCACCGGAACAGGTTCAAAAATTTTTTAACGAAATGTGGTCACAAGAAAAAGAGAGCCTTCTCGCTCAAATGAAAAATGGCCCGATAGAAGCCAGAGAAGTCTACAAGGAAGCGGAAGTTGTCTCACAAAAAGATATTTCAGAACATACCGATTTTGGAAAATACTCTGCGATGGATCATTTCGATGTTTTACTTGATGATCCTTCGAAAGAGTATCTCAGCGCTACAAAGCAGCGCCAATGCGCCAGAACCATACAGGGAGTTTGCGACCTCAGAATTCCCTCTCACCTGCAAAATTCCACTATCGATTTAACCAGAGAAGAAAGATTACATCAGCAGAATATTACCGCTCTGGGCAGAGCGCTTCATACCATTCAGGATTTTTTTGCTCACTCAAATTATGTAGAGCTTCTGCTCTGGGAGCTAGGGTGGAATAAAAAACTCGAAGGTAAAGTTTTATACGGTTTTAACAACCAGGACACATTTTTAAACCCAGATGCTTATCTTCATTTCAACTTTCCCATTCCCTGCAACAGCGCGGAGATTAAAACCCTGACAGCAAAAAATGTAATTATGTGGTACGGCAACTCTCCCGAAGAGACTCCCCTTGTTTCGACTCTTTTCGACAAAAGAGATACTACCTACTCCATCATGAAAATTGCAGCTAACCATCTGGAAAATGTGGAAAGCAGTGCAAAAAGTGATGAACAATTTAATCTGGCCATTTCGATTTTTGGGTTTCCAGAGCAGAAACTGTTAAAAACAACATACAAAACATACAGTGCTGTAAGCTCTTTGTTTAATGAAATCAGCTCTTCAGTAAAAAAGTTTTTCACCTCAAATTTAATGAGTCTGATGAGTAAACATCCAGCTGCACATGAAGCCATCGAAGCCTATACCAGAATTTTTAACAACTATAAAAATGCAGAAGCAAAAGATTGGGCCCAGGCCGGTAAATTCCGGTACATTGAATATTGCATTAAAAAAGATATTGCATCGAGCTACGATCAGCAATCAGTCAACAAACCATTACTTCCTCATCACACATTGCTTCACAAGGATTCTTTGTTTGACAATGCTGAAGACTCGCTGCGTTTTCGTCTGGCGGCAGCCATGGCCTTGCAGGCAACAACAGAAATTCTTACCGAACATTTTTCTGAAAATCCATCAGAGGATAAATTGAATACTGTTTTAAGGCACCATATGATGCATCCATCAGAGCAGATAAAAAATGGGTACCTGAAAATTGATTCTGTTTCACAATTTATTCAACAGGCATACGGTGGTAAATGGACTCATAGCCAACAAAGCATGGTTGGGTATTAATAAATCAAGAGGTGAGTATGTTCAAGCAAAAAAAATCAGGTCACAAAAAAACGGCAAAAATTATTTATTTTATTATTCCGGTTACTCTTCTTTTTTTATATTGCGGAAGCGGAAAAAATAAAGTAAGTGATAATAGTTCTGAAATTCAGTATAACTGCCCTTCGGCCCGCAGTTATACTTTCCAGGAAAACGAACAAAATAAATTAAAAAAACAAAATGATCTGATCAGCAAAGGTAACTACGACTCTACTTTTATACTTGATCATTGCCGTACCCAGTTTGAATTTTATGTAAGCAATTCAATCTGTACAAATGCTATCAGCGAAAGTTGCTCTTCGGATTACAAGGGAAATAGCGTAAAGAATGATTGTGCAAAAAAATGCGGTTATCAAATCCAGTCAGAGTGTAAAAAAAAGATGGCTGAACCATTTCTTCATTTAATGAACAATTGCCCAATGATTTATAAAAATGAAACTCTGGAGTTGAAATGATTGAATTTAAAGACAGAATATATAGAGAAAATAAAATGATAAGATGAAATTTTAATTATTAGAAAACACAAATCTGTACAAGGAGAAAAATATGTTTGAAACACTGGACACACTGATTTCTATCGGGGTCATCTTTCTGATTCTGAGCATGGCTCACAAATATATTATCAGCATTTTCAAAAGGGCGATAAATATTCGTGGAAATATAGTTGCGCGTGAAATGAGCACTATTTTAGGCAACTACTCAAGCGAATATCTTCTTGCTTATCTCAAGAAAAACAATAAATACACCCATCTTCTGGATAAAAAAAATGAAAAAATTTCTGAGATCAGTTGTCCGCAATTTAAACTAATTATAAATGATATGCAGCAGTTTTTCAGTAACAAAAACAATATAGAGAACATTCGAAAAAGTCTGGGACTCTCTGAAACGGTAGATACCCCGTTGGTTAAAGAGTTTAACAGACTGAAGGCCGATCTGGCCCTTTGGGAGGAAAACATTACCCATACCTATGACAATACAATGAAACGGATTTCTGACCTTACCGAAAGTAAAATCAGACAATGGACTTTTGCTCTCGGGTTTGTTTTTGCACTAGCCATGAATGCTGATTTTATGCAGATTTATTCTACGTTGTCGCAAAATAGTGATACCCGAACCATTATGGTGACGAACTCTGCAATGGTCAACGCAAAACTCGATTTACTGGAAAACGATCGCGAAAAAAAAACAGTTTCACAAAATGACTCTTTCATGAATATTAAAAATGACCTTCTGGAAACAACCTCTGAAATGAAAAAAGAGCTCGCTGATTCAGGTATTATTTTCGGTTGGCACGAAAGGGATCTTTCTCAATTGAAAAATCCGCTTTCTTTATTAAATAAAATAATAGGTATTTTAATTTCTGCTCTCTTGATCAGTTTTGGTGCCCCTTTCTGGCACGACTACCTCAGTACCTTTGTGAACATCAGAAAGAATCTCGCACAAAACAAACAAAGCGGCAATATAAAGTCAATTTCTCAACCTGCCAGTAACTCATCAGAAACCGGGTCTACTGGTTGATGATTGTTGCATTATCGCTGTTTCATAATGGGGTGACGGAGGCCGTTTGCGGCCGGAGTCAGGGGCATTGGTAGTTTATAGGCGCCGCTGAAAATACTTCTCGCCCCTATTTAAAGGGTCGGTAAATTGAACAACCATTTGAATAATAGTAATTGACAAGGCGCTATCGCCTGCCATCGCATCAAATGGTGATCTCTTATAATACATACAAAGCTGATTATGAAAAAAGAAAAAATAAAAATATTTTATTTTTTAAAAAATATCTGCTGCCATATCTCATCATTATCGCGACCGGTTTTTTTATTCAATTAATTTTTCACTATACTACAATTTACACCATTAAAACCATGAGTAATAACATGGAACCATCGATTCCCGGAGGAAAAACCATATTTATGATTTACCCTCAACTTACACAAATAAGGCACAATGATATTGTCTCTGTTTTCAGTGCCTCCCTGAACCAGGAGTTTTTGTGCAGGGTGGTGGCGACGGAGGGTGAGAAGGTGGCTTTTATCGGGCGTTCTGTTCTGGTCAACGACCGATCCATAAAGACCTATAATTCGAAAGAGGGCAAAACTAGTGATAGTGAAAATTTTGATATTCCCCGGGAAATCTTCCCCGTCCATAATGCTTCTGCAGTAAATCTGCAGCCTGGAACTTTTTATTGCCTGAATGACAACATTGACAATATTCATGATAGCAGAGAGTGGGGTCCGCTGACAAAAAAAGATATCACTGGAAAGCTGTGGTGGAAAGGCTTTTAACCAGCTGTTTTTCAAACTACTTTTTATAGAATGTTTCTGTTAGATCAAAAACTTGTTCCCAGAGATTATGACAAATGGATTAAAATGTTATCAAATAATGAGGCCCGTCCTTTGATCAGACAGTTTTATCCTGATCCGCTTGAAAATATCGAAGTCGATGGCTTTGGCACTGATCCTCTTGAAGAGGAAAGCTTTCAGACAGCCAGTGAAAATGGATTTATTCACAAATATCCGACAAAATTATTAATTTTAATTTCGGAAGAGTGCCTTATCAGATGCCGCTACTGTACCCGGAAGCGGATCGTTTTTAACAAAAGCACTAAATTTACAGAAGATAAAATTAAACAAACTGTTGAATATATTAAAAATCATACCCAGATTCAAGAACTGATTTTTTCAGGGGGTGACCCTTTTTATCTTTCTGTAGATCAATTATTAGGGTATCTCTCATTTTTTGTCTCGCTGGAGCAGATTAAAAAAATTCGATTTCATACGCGCGCAATTACAATCAGCCCTCAAATTTTTTCAGAAACAAATATTTTAGCACTTTCATCATTAATTGCCCGTAATCGTAACATTAAATTCACTATCGTACTTCATGTAAACCATCCGACAGAACTTCGCCCGGAATCGCTTTCTGTCATTCGAAATTTAAAAAAAATCGGATTCAATACCCTCTCACAATCAGTACTTCTCAGGGATGTCAATGACAGCAGCGAGGTTCTGCTTCAGCTTTTTTTAAAATTAAGCGCAGCGGGGGTGCAGCCCTACTATCTCCACCAGCTTGATCGTGTTCAAGGGGCAGCTCATTTTGAGGTTCCTGTTTCTGAAGGAATAAAATTTATGAAGGAGGTTAGAAAAAAGCTGGTCCGCTGTCTTATTCCTGCATATGTTACTGACTCAAAAACAGGAAAAAAACCTCTTTTATAAACACTTGTTATATCGGGATATTCACAAAAAATATCACTCATCTGCAGGTTTTTCAGGTGGTTCATTTACAACATCAATAATTTCAAAATAACCGGTATATGAACTATCTCTCATCTCCTGAGGAATAAATCGATACCCGCCCTGTGAGCGCATAAACTCCACCATCATTTCCTCGAGTTCAGGGTGTAATTTTATATACTCTATAAACTCCTGCTGCAGTTGGCTCCAGTTTTTGTTATAAATTAGAAGTATCAGATAGTTTTTCTCTTGCTCACCGTTTCGCTGAGCCATTTTTGAATAATTTTCCAGTGACAGGTCATAGACCTTCAAATAAAAAGCAGCTTCCGCAAGATAAAGGGTAAATCTTTGATCAGAAATTATATAGTTTTTATAAATCAGATATAAAAGATACAGCTCTTTCCAGTTGTGCGTCTCATAAAAAATTTCGGCAGCGATTGTCACCTCTGTGCGCAACCACTCCGGTGGGGCACGCCAGCTATTACTTTCATTCAATAAAACATTGTTCCATTTCATATCTTTCTGGGCCAATACGGTTGAGCTGCTCCAATCATTCACTTCACGGGGAAACAGAAGACGAGTATACCCATCTGCACATTTTTTCAACAACTCAGGTTTGCTTTTACAATATCCCCGTCTGTACTCTTCTTTTGCTTTCAACAGTAAAAAAATAGATTTATCACGAATTTCAAGGTTTTCACCCAGCTTGTTTTGTATAAATTGAGAACAAAATTTATTCTCTGAATAACTACCCTGGTTTTCCATTTGAGCCAGAATTGCAAAACAGTTGGTGGAAACCCAGACAAACGACCGGGAGTCCGTAAAAGGATTGGCGATACTACCAGAAAACTTTGCAAGTATGTTTACAGCCTTGTCATAAGCCTTTGTAGCATAATACGAGTGGGCGAGATTTATATGAATAAAAAACTCAAGACCAGGATCTTCCTTAAGATAATTCAATGCTTTTAAGAGGTATTCAATAGATGCAGAATAGTTTTCAAGCCTTTTGCTGACAACACCCAGCTTGTAATAGACCTTTACACTTTTTTCTTTACCTTCGATAATCCGGTAAACGTTTTCAGCACTCTTCCAGATGCGCATCTTTTCATAATAACTACCTGCCTCCCATAAAACATCGACCAATTCACTATCAAGAGAGTAAGCCTCTTCGAGCTTGTTTACCAACTCTATTGCCTCGCTATTTTGAGAATTCCAGAAATCCTCTCCTTTATTTTCAGATTGCCATATTTTTACCTTTTCATTGACTTCAAGAATTAAAGCCCTCGCCTTTAGCTTTTCAGGCGACATCAGAAATTGAGTCTCACTTTTAAATTTTTCCAGATTTTCATGTTTCACGCCCATCTCCTCCAGGGCCTGAATATAAATCATCATATCCTCGTATTTTTCAAGGTTTCGGTAGATGATCACCAGTTTCCAGAGTATTGCCTTTTTGAAATCCGGTTCAATTTCATGTTGCAAAGCTTCCACATAATAAGGAAGGGATTGCTGGTATTGATGGCGTAATTCGTAAATGGTTCCTATGTAATAGTAAGGTTCTCCGCGCGTTTCTCCGCTTTCAATGGCCTTGTTAAACAGTTTTATTGCCTCGTCATACCGTCCCTGGGCATAAGCAGCCTCACCCTCACGGGTGATATCAAGCTTTTCAATAACTGTATATGCGTAAAGCAGGGTATGTGAAAAAAAAAGAAATATGATCCATTGTTTCATTGCTTTTGAAACCAGAGTGATCTAATGATCAATCTGTTCCGGCACAAGTTTTTTGTATCGCTCATCCATTTTTTTTAAAAGATAATCAATACCATATTTCCGGACGATACCTGTAAACTGTTTTTGATAATCCAGTAATAGCGAATTATCATCATAATGGATGTCATATAGTTTATAAACTTTATTTTTTTGATACAGATAAAAGTGTATTGTATAAACCGCATCATTTATTTTCAATGAAGTTTGTATTACATAAGCATCTTTTTGAAAAATCTCATCTCTGAGCTCCATTTTTGAAATAATTTTTACCGGTTCCTGATTTGCAGTAAATTTTTCGATCGGAATATATGCATTGGTTATATGATAAGCAATTAATTTATTGAAAAGTCTGGTATATTCCTGTTTTTGCTCCTGTGTAAGCAGCTGATAATATTCAAGAATCGCCATTTTTGCTATTTCATCGGTATCAAGGAGCTCGAGCGCTTTGGCCCTCATCTCATCTGAAATCTTTTTCTGATGCCCGGATGAACTGTTTTTTAATAATTCTTTTTGCAATTTGCCTGCATACTCTATAAAATCTTCCACATTACTTTTTCCACCCAAAGCAAGAAGGGGTTCATGCAAAAAAAGCAATAAAAAAGCAAAAACCGTTACCCTACCAACTGTTTTTGGAAACACGAAAACTACTGCAAACCTCTTCAGAAAGGATAAAAAAATCAAGTATTTGTTATGTATAAAATTCATTTTATTCGTTTAAATTCTTTTTTTCTGAATTTTAAGCAGATTCAGAAATATACTTTATCAAAATAGGTAAACATTGTGTAAAACCATTTTAATGAAATTGACACTTAACTGACACCAGCCCCGAAAAAAATTGTTGATCTTACATGTAAGAAAATAGTGGCTACCGACACGATTATTTACAAGTTTCAAAAAGATAAGAATCATTTTCAGAATTCTTTTAGAAACAATGGAGGTTTGAATGGCAATTGATTTGACGATTAAAATCGGTGGAGAGGGTGGAGAGGGCGTAATAAGCTCTGGTGACTTTTTAATGCAGGCAGCTACCCTTGCCGGTATGCAGGTGGTAACTTTTAAAAGTTTTCCATCTGAAATTAAAGGCGGATACGCACTTGCACAATTAAGAGTTTCTGATGAAAAGATCTACTCGCAAGGTGACGGATTCAATGTTCTGGTCGCATTTAACGGTGAAGCATATGAGGTTAACAAAAGCCTGCTCAAACCTGGAACTGCTCTTGTCTATGACAGCGGCGAAGAGGCTGATTTTACTCCAGAGGAACTTCCTGGGGTAATCATGTACCCTGTTCCCATGAGTGGTCTTGCAAAAAATGAACTGAAAAACTATATTGTTAAAAACATGGTTGCTCTTGGAGCGGTTTCAGAACTTTTCAAGATTCCTATGGAGAGCCTCAGAGAGTCCGTAAAAAAGAAATTTTCAAGAAAAGGTGATGATATTGTAAATTTAAACTATGATGCCCTGAATGCAGGTGCAAATCATGTTAAAAACAACCTTAAAAAAACTGACCCTTTTACTTTTCCAGCACCCAAACCCAAGCAGGATGTTATTATTATTGAAGGTAATGAAGCAGTTGCTATTGGTGCAGCGATGGCTGGATGTACATACTATGGCGCATATCCTATTACGCCAGGAACTTCTGTTGGAAATTATCTGTCCAACTTTATTCTTGGTCTGGGCGGATTTGTATACCAGACAGAAGATGAGATATCTGCTCTGGGCACATGCCTTGGTGCATCTTTTGCCGGCGCAAAAACATTAACAGCAACATCAGGGCCAGGTTTATCACTGATGTCTGAATTAATTGGTCTTGCTGTTATGGCCGAAATTCCTGTTGTTATTGTTGATGTGCAAAGAGGGGGGCCAAGTACTGGTATGCCTACAAAGCATGATCAATCTGATCTTCTGCAGGCATGCTTTGGTACACACGGAGATGCTCCTAAAATAGTAGTTGCACCAATTAACGTTGAAGAGAACCTTTATTTAACAATTGATGCATTTAATCTTGCAGAAAAATACCAGTCACCTGTAATATTGCTGACGGACGCTTCCATGGCTCTGAGAGTAGAAGCTGTCGCAAGACCAGATATGTCAAAAGTTAAAAACATCTATCGTGAAGTGGCAAAAGAAAATCCTGAAAACTTTCAGCGTTATGTAGTTACACCAAGCGGTATATCACCTTTTGCTATTCCAGGAAAAAAAGGTCAGGCATATGCGGCCACAGGCCTTGAGCATGCAGAAAACTCTGGTCCCAGAACAAATCCTGAAACAAGAGTAATCATGACCGACAAAAGATGGCGCAAGTTTGACAATGTCGAAAAAGAGTGGACCAAAAATGAACTTGAAGGTGATGCGGACGCAGAAATCGGAGTAATCTCCTGGGGTCTGACAGCTACAATAACCAAAGAAGCTGTAGCCCGCCTGAGAAAAAAAGGTAAAAAAATCAAAGCTTTTTATCCAAGATTGTTATGGCCTCTACCTGTGGACGCAATTAAAAAATTTACTGATTCAGTTAAAACAGTAGTTGTTGCTGAAGCAAACTATCAGGGACAATTTGCTGAACTGATCAAAATGAAAGTTCCCATTCACGATAAACTTGTCAAAGTAAATGTATATCGTGGTGAACCATTTATTCCGGTTGAAATTGAAAAAAGACTGGAAGAGATTATTGCTAAAAAGTAATATAAGGAGTAACATATGAAAACATTAGATGTACCTTTAAAAGCAAAAGATTATAGAAGTGATATTGAACCAACATGGTGCCCAGGTTGCGGTGACTTTGGTGTTGTAACAGCTATCACCAAAGTTATGAGTGAATTGAATATTGATCCGGATCATGTTATGGCTGTTTCTGGAATCGGTTGTTCCAGTCGTCTTCCATTATGGTTAAGAACATTCGGATTTCACTCTTGCCACGGTCGTGCGCTTCCTGTTGCCGTTGGAGCAGCAATTGCCAATCCTGAATTGACCATGATGGTAACCATTGGTGATGGAGACATGTTTTCCATCGGTGCCGGTCACGTTCCTCATGCGGTAAGAAGAAACTTTGATATGAATGTTTTCTGCATGGACAACAACCTCTATGCATTAACTAAAAATCAGGTATCACCGACAAGTCGTGAAGGAAGAAAAGGCAGTTTAACTCCTTATGGAACCATTGATATTCCTATAAATCCAATTGACCTGATGATTACCTATGGAGCTACATTTGTTGCGCAAACTTATACCGGTAATATAAAGCATACTACCGATTTAATTATGAAAGCTATTCAGCATAAAGGTTTTTCTTTTATTAACATGCTTTCTCCTTGCCCGACCTACAATAAGGAAGAAACTTTCAAATATTATAAACCAAAAGTTTATGACATAAATGAAGAGAAAGTTCATACCGATGTCTCCAATAGACTAAAGGCTCTTGAAATAGCAGCAACAGCTATAGATCATTTCCATGATGCTGAAGCCAGAATTCCTATAGGTGTTTTTTATCAGGTAGACCAGCCTGTTTTTAATGATAAATTAAACGAATTAAAAACCAGATTTAAAACCCAATATGGTTCTCCGGAAAAACCAGACTGGAACAAGCTTTTCGACGAATTTACTGCCTGATGGCAACAATTACCCGGGAAGAAGTTCTGGAAAAAATCAGACTCGGTATCTCATTAAGAGATACCGACCTGAGCTGGATTGATCTTAATAACTGTGATTTATCAGGTGCCGATTTTGCGCATTCAACTTTTACCGGCGCAAATCTGAGAAAATGTATATTCAATAAAACAAATATCGAACATGCATTTTTTGCCGATGCCGATCTGGAAGGAAGTACGTTTACAAGCTCTAACCTGCGTCATACATTTTTTCAACGATCAAATCTAATACACACATCCTTTGTGGATTGCGATATATCACACTCCTCCTTTCCGCTTGCCCGTCTTTACGAAGCAAAAATGAAAAATATTACTGCACATCAATCGACCTTTATTGATTCAGAACTTGAAAAAAGCACTTTTATCAACTGTGATTTTACCAATTCTATCATGCGTGGAACCAATTGCAGGGATTGCACCTTTGAAGATCTAACTATCGTAAATACGGACTTGAGAAAAGTAAAGTTTATGGGTGCAAAATTTATCCGGGTTATCGCAGACGATGTGCTATTCTACGGCAAAAGACCTTGGGATGGAATAAGTGACACCACAACCGACTGGAAAGCAAGACTGCCACAAGACTCACCAGATTAAACAGCTGACCAGCCATAATGGAAATTACCATTTTAGGAAGCGGAACATCCACCGGAGTACCTGTAATCGGTAAAAAAACACCTGTTAATCTATCCACTGATATAAAAGACAAAAGATCCCGCTCATCACTTTTAATTCGCAGCCATGACACCAGTATTATTATAGATACGGGACCGGACTTTCGATTGCAGGCGCTGCAAAACAACATTCAACATCTGGATGCAATTCTTTTTACACATCACCATTATGATCATATTTCCGGACTGGGAGATATCAAACCCCTTTTATTTAACAGAGGATCCCGACTCAACTGCTACTGCAACAACCATACCTTTGAAGAGCTAAATAACCGCTATAGCTATTTGAACCTTGAGCAGAACAACGATGATATCGGGGTTAACTTTATATTGCTGGATTCATTAACAAAAAACAAGGCTGATCATACTCTGAATAATACAATACATATTAAATCGATCCAGGTTGATTATTTTAATGTCATACACTACCCTGACATTCCCCTGGAGTCTACTGCGTACCTGATAAACAAAAAAATTTTATACATTACAGATTTTAAATATATTTCCGATAATATGAAACCATTTTTCTCAAATCTCGATACAATCATTATGGGTGCTCCCTTGCCTTATCCGCATCCCTACCATATTTCTATCCCCGAAGCTGTTGCATTACTGAAAGAGCTATCTCCCCAAAAAGCCTATCTAACCCATCTTGCTGATCAAAAATTTCATCACGAACTTGAAAATGAATTACCTGAATTTATTCAACCGGCATATGACAATTTAATACTTAATTTTTATTGATTTGCTTTCAAGATTACCCCCTCTATTGAGCGATAATAAAAATACGGTACTTGAGAGAATGTTAGCAGAGGATTATCAAACATCGCTGAGCGGATATAGAATAAAACTGATTATCGCTATTGAAAAAAATGGCGATCTTCTATATAAAAATGAGTTGATTATTCCTACCTTTTATCAGGATATTCATGAAGCGCAAAAACATATTCATATCGATATTGAAAAAAGATTAAAGGAAAGTTTTTACTTTCGGTCACAAAAAACAGGGTTTGATCTGGTACTTTATGGTGATACAGGATTAAGTAACACCTACCTGACTTATCAAATTATTCCTGTAATGGCAGAATCTTCAAGATATTAAAACAGCCTATGCAAGTATCCAGGTAAAATAATACCTGAACCATTCCTGGAATCTGATATCCCTGTTTTTACGTTTAAATATTTTTATAATAATCATAAAAATTGTGATATGAAATAAAATCAAAATATAACTGAATATATTTCCGTTAATCAATAACAACGAAAACTGACTGATCTGAAAAACAGGAAGTAAAAAACGGTTTGTGTGTAAACCTATACTTTTTCCTTTGATAGCAAAATTAAGTTTTAACATTTTATAGAAAATTCGAAAGGAATGAAATAATGAATATTTTCTGGGATAGGCTGATACTGACTTTGCTTCATAATATCTCTCAATACTTTTTACCTTTATACCGAAATCTCTGCAAAAATAGAGCGTTAAACCTGTAAAAATTTCTTCTTTATTAAAACTCATCTTCTCCAAAACTTCTTTTTTCGAACTCATATTGGCTTGGGTAAACTGATTCAGGGTATTTTTATGAAATGCTACCAGAGCCTTATCATCAATTTGCACAGGATAATTTAGCATCTGATATAAATCGTTACGATCAGACAAGATCACAGACCATACTTTTACCACAAATAATCCTAGCCTTCGAATAGCTTTATTCTGATTTTTCCTGGTTTTAATCTGTGATTGATACCTTTTTAAATAAGCAATCTGATTTCCATCACGAACATAATTGGCTGCCGCATAAATATCTTTTTTATCAGGATAAATAAAAGGACTAACCAGAGTAATAATATTTGTTCTTGCCACTTTTGTACAATCTGATAGAAACCCAAAAATATCCTGATCGATCATTGCCTTTACCCTCCACTTTCGCAATGCATTAAATTTATTCCAGAATTCTTTTTCAGCTATATTTTGATTATATAATAATATGATTTCAATGTTGTTCTCTTCACGCTGCGCTATAAGATTTAGATAGCTGAGAAGTTTTTGCATTACCGGACTATCTGGTTCATACCATGTAATCACAGTAAATTTTTCTTTCATACTTCTTTTGATCTTATTGACTAATGATTCAAAAATCTATATTGCTTAATTTAAAAATTGATAAAAAATTCAACCAGTACCTTTTTAAGATACTGGTTGAATCAATTTGGCTACATACTTACTTTATGTAATTAACCTATAGCTTTAAACTATATAGAGTTTATTTTTTTGCAGCTGGCTTTTTTGCTGCTGTTGCTTTTGCAGCTGGCTTTTTTGCTGCTGTTGCTTTTGCAGCTGGTTTCTTCGCTGCTGTTGCTTTTGCAGCTGGTTTCTTCGCTGCTGGTTTCTTTGCTGCTGTTGCTTTTGCAGCTGGTTTCTTCGCTGCTGTTGCTTTCGCAGCCGGTTTTTTTGTTGTTGCCATAATTCTTCCTGTTAATTTAAATTCTGAATACGACATAATATTTTTTAGATAAATAGTCTACAAAAAATTTTATTTGAATCACCTAACATTGCTTCTTCAATAAATACTAACGTCTACTTTTGAAGCATCTGAACCATTTTTTCTTTTTATACATTATTTAAACACTTTGCATATTTTCAATTTACCGATGATGACAATAAGTTTAAGAACACCTGTCCGTATTTCGATCTTCTTGAGATTATTCTACTTGAAGCCGATCCAAAAAACAGCAACAAATAATATTTTTTTTGTTTCTAAAAAAATAGCCTACCAGTTCTGAAAAAATATACAATTTGACACCATGTTTTATATTCTTGCCTTGTAATTCAAGAATGAACAACGAATTACAACCTGACAACAGCATCAGCCGGGAGCTGGACAGCAAATATGATCCTCATAAAGTAGAAAAAAAATGGTACCCTTTGTGGGAAAAAAATGGTTTGTTCTCCTGGAAAAATCAAAGCTATAACAAAATTAAACAAACATCAAAAGATCCAAAATCAAAAAATTTTTCAATTGTGATTCCACCTCCCAATGTTACGGGGAGTCTCCATCTTGGTCACGCATTAAATCATACAATTCAGGATATCCTGATACGTTATAACAGAATGAACGGTAAACTTTCTTTGTGGGTACCGGGAACAGATCATGCCGGAATCGCAACTCAGAACGTTGTGGAAAAAATATTGGCCCGTGAGAATACAAACCGCTGGGATCTGGGTCGGGAAAGTTTTGAAAAAAGAGTTTGGCAATGGAAAGCTGAATCCGGTGGGATGATTACCCATCAGCAACGTGAGCTTGGTGAATCTGTCGACTGGAATTATGAACGCTTTACCATGGATGAAGGGTTATCCATAATCGTAAAAAAAGTATTTGTAAATCTTTATAAAGATGGACTGATTTATCAAGGCGAAAGAATTATTAACTGGTGCCCTCATTGCGTAACAGCTCTCTCAAACATTGAAGTGGAATACCGTGATCGTAACAGTAAATTATACTATATAAAATACCCGATTATTGAAGATTCAAGACAAGCAGACAATTTTGATGCAACGATTAAAAATGGAGCCTTCATTATAATTGCAACGACACGACCAGAAACCATGCTCGGAGACGAAGCAATCGCTGTACACCCTGATGACATACGTTATCAATCAATTATTGGAAAAAATGTATTATTACCTCTTTTGAATAGACCTATACCGGTTATTGCAGATACCTTTGTAGAGCAATCCTTCGGTTCCGGAGCCGTGAAAATTACACCAGCGCATGACCCTAATGACTTCCTTGTAGGAGAGCGCCATAATCTGAAAGTAAACAGAATCATGGATGATAAGGGAAAAATCAATAGCGCAGGGGGAAGGTTCCAGAATTTAAGCCGCGAAAAAGCACGGGAACAAATTGTTAAAGAACTCGAAGAAGCAGGATTACTAGAAAAAGTTGAAGAGATTAAAAATGCAACCGGTGAATGTTACAGATGCCAGACGGTTGTTGAACCCATTGCAAGCCAACAATGGTTTGTAAAGGTAAAACCACTTGCGGACAAATCAATCGAAGTTGTAAAAGATGGCTCCATTGAATTTATTCCTAAAAGGTGGGAAAACACATACTTTGAATGGATGTACAACATACAGGATTGGTGCATCTCAAGACAATTGTGGTGGGGTCACCGCATTCCTGCCTACTATTGCAGCGATTGTAAAGCGCTTCATGTTGAGGAAGAACAGCCCTCAAAATGCAGTAAATGTGGCTCTGTAAAAATATTTCAGGATCAGGATGTTCTTGATACCTGGTTTTCTTCTGCTCTATGGCCTTTCTCTACTCTTCTATCAGAATCAGAATGTAAAAACGTGAATACCTGGCCTGCCAAAAGTCCGGATCTCGACATGTTTTATCCTACAAGCGTTCTTGTTACCGGTTTTGACATTATATTTTTCTGGGTTGCCCGCATGATAATGATGGGTACTTACTTTATGAAAGATGTTCCTTTTAAGAAAGTCTACATTCACGGCCTGGTTCGCGACGCAGAAAGAAAAAAAATGAGCAAATCCAAAGGTAATGTTGTAAATCCTCTTGAAAAAATGGAAGAATATGGAACAGATGCTTTCCGGTTTTTTTTAATGAGCATTCTTCCTGAGGGAAAAGACATCATTTACGATGAAAGCAGGTTAAAAGGATACAGCGCATTTTGCAACAAGATCTGGAATACTGCCCGCTATATATGGATGAACCAGCCATCAGATTACAAGTTTTCATCGGATACTCCCCTCAAATTTTCTCCGATTGACGAATGGCTTATTAATCAATTTAACATTACACTTGCACAATGCAATGAGTCTATAGAAAATATGCGATTTGCAGACTACAGTAGTATCTTGTACAATTTTATCTGGAAAACTTTCTGTGATAATTATGTGGAAATGTCAAAACCATTACTTAAAATGCCAGAAAGCGAAAGTTCTACCCGTTGGACTTTGAACTACATTTTTGTTCAAACATTAAAACTGCTTCATCCGGCAATGCCCTTCATTACGGAACACCTCTATAACTTCTGGCATAATAATGACGACTTTATTATTATATCTCCATGGCCAGAACCTGTCACACTCAATGATGAGACAGGAAATGACGTTACCGAAAAAATGATTAATATTGTTTACAAAATCAGATACCTTCGCTCTGAATTAGGAATTGCCCCGGGAGAGAAAATTTCTGCATTCCTATATACAAAAAATAATAATTTAAAAATATTTTTAACGAAATTTCAACCTGTGATTATCTCACTTGCACGACTCTCTGAACTTACAATTATTGAGAATGAAAGCAGTCTCATCGGCCTGAAATCACATTTTAATGAGGGAATGCTATCTCTGAACATCCTTGATCAAATTAATATAGAAAATGAAAAAAGCAGATTAGGCAAAGAAGAAAAAAATCTCTCTGCTTACATTGAAACATTAAACATAAAACTGGCACGCGAGGATTTTATAACCAAAGCGCCTGCTGAATTAATTAACAGTGAAAAGGAAAAAAAAGAACAGGCAATGGATAAATTGAAATCAGTTAAAGAGATTCTGGGTTACCTGGGTTAAGCTGCTTTTTTTTTCTAAGAACTGCAACTGCTATTCCCTTTGCATTCAGTTCCATATCCATTTTGTAAATGCTTGCATCAGTTTTATTAAAATCGTATCCCCGCACAATTAATTCATTTTCAATAAAAGATTTCCAGCTTGTTAAACAATAATCTTCAATCTCCTCTTTTTTAACAAGGGTTGATGCCTGCAAAATAATATCCTCAATAATTTTTAATGCATGACACATTTGCTTGTATGCAATTTGAACTTCATTAAAAAAGCCAAAATGAGCCAGAGCAAGCCTTGCCGGATTCAATTTCATTATTCTATCCATACTTTTCATCATCTCTGAGACGTTAAAATCGATAGGTGTACTTGCGGGATAAATAAAAGGAGCTGACCCCTTTTGCAGCGCAGGATATGCAAGGCCAAATGTATCACCCGTAAATGCAGTTCGTGTTCTCGGTTCCCATAAGGATATGTGATGGTTTGCGTGACCTTTTGTATAAAGTATTTTTATTTTTGAAGTACCTAGGGGCAACTCTTCTTCATCCCTTACAATCTGGATTTTGGCCGGATCAATGCCCCTTATTTCACCATACATTTTCCAGAGTCTGCTCTTTCCATAAATTGCTGAAGCACCCTTTACCAGGCGCTCTGGATTCGTCAGGTGTGAAAAAGCTTTTTCATGACAGACCACTTTTACATTCGGTAAAAAACTTACAAGATCCCCTGCACCTCCACAATGATCCAGGTGAACATGGGTAATTAAAAGATACTTTACACTTTCCGGATCTACTTTTTCTTTTTCCAGACTCTTGAGAATGTTAAATACCCCATCAGGATGACCTGAGTCGATAACTGCATTTTCACCTGAATCAGTAATGGTATAAACTGAGGTTACCCCTGAAGCTAAAAACTGAACATCTATTACTTTTATTTCCGGAAGAAATATTTCATTATTAGACATGATATTTTTTTTCAAATCGACGATAATGTATTTTTATGTCAAACATGCAGTACTTGATTAATGATTTTACGCCGTATCATCTTTTAAAATTTTTTTAACCATTGCTTTAACACTTTCCGGTGAAAATGGTTTTACCATCCAACCGGTTAGTCCCAGATTTTTTCCCTCTTCTTTTTTTTGTCTGTCGTTATCAATTGTGAGCATCACAAATGGTATCTTTTTTAAATTCACTTTTTTCAAAAACTCCATCCCCGACATCCCAGGAAGATTCAAATCGCAAATTATCATGTCAGGGTTAAAATCAGACTCAATAATCTCCAACCCTTTTTCGGCATCCTCAGCTTCATTTAAATTATAATCTCCACTCAAGATGGTATATAATATTTTTCTTGTTACCAATTCATCTTCTATAATTAAAATTTTTTTCATAAATTCCCGTTTAGTTAAAAAAATTCAATATCACCTATACCTGCAAGGTTATTATTAATTTGCTCATTGGATTTATCAAGCATATTATCAAGTTTAACACGGTCAATTGTTTTTGGATAGTATATTTCAATAGGCTCAGCCTTTCCCCGAACTTTACCCACATATTTTTTATAGGTAATGTATGGTTCCACCTGCTGAAAAGTCTGAAAATCAATTAATGCATCTATTGCAGCCTTCTTCGTCAATGACTGCAATCTTGCTGCAGTGTTTACAGTATCACCAAGCACAGTGCATGTCATCTTTCGGGAATTTCCAATATTTCCCGAAAACATACTGCCTGTAGTGATACCAATTCCATATTTTATTGGTCTCGAAAAAGTAGTTACTTCAAACATTTGCCGGATATCATCAACAGCCTTGATGGCCCTTAACACATCGTACTCATAGACCACCGGATATCCAAAGGTTGCAAGCACCCCATCTCCCAGTATATTATTGACGCTACCCATGTTTTTATAAATAATATCAATAATCTGATTTATTACATCATTCAATATTTTTGCAAGCTCAAGGGGAGAAATCGTTTCTGCCATTGAGGTAGAATTCCTGATATCAAAAAAAAGAATGGTCGCATATGTCTTGATGGCATTGGTACTTTTGTCATTCATTATATGGTCAGCTATTTCTGCGGATACAAATTGCTTTAATATTCCTTTTTCCTCTTCAAGCCTGTTCTGATAACTATGCATCCGGATAAGGTTCGAAATTTTAATCCAGAATTCAATCTGGCGAATAGGTTTATAAACAATATCATCAGCTCCATTTTCCATTGCCAAAATCCCGGTTTCTTCACTCAAATCTGAGGTTGTTACCAGAATCAAAGCATTTGTCTCTGATTTTATCTGCATTATTACGTCGCTGACAGGATTTTCCAGGTTGTCTATATCCAGAATGATCAGGTCATACTTCTCATTACCATCGATATGCTTGGTTATATCATACTGATTAATAATGTCGTAGTTTAAATTCATGTTTCTGTTTATTTTTAAGTATGTTAAAAATTCTTTTATTATTGCTTTATTTATCAAATCACTCGAAATAAATAACATGGATGACTTCATCTCTTCTCCTTGCCTCTTTTAAACCATTTTCTTAACATAGCAATCTGTTAAAATTTACCTGTTTTGGTATGTATACAATCTCTTCAATTTTGGCAATAACAATGTTATCACTATCGGTAATATGTACATTTAGAGTTAACAGAGTTTTTTTTGATTTTCAAGATCTGACTTCATTTGTGCCAACATCTCTTTATCAAGTCGGAATTCTGCTACCACCTTCCACATCCCAGGTTTTCAAGACCCTATTGAAGAATATTTATCTTTTATTAGATACTCTTTTCCCGGATTATCCATCAATATTAACATATAAAATGAATCGCACATCATATAAAGCGAGTCTTCTAAATGTGGTCTCACAAAAACTTTATTCCGCCACCTCAGGTTAATCTCTACTTTGTAATATAACCCATCCTCAGAATTTTCAACATCACTGATTCCTGCTTTGACAAAAGAAGGATAAAGATTAATTTATGAAAAAAATTTAATAAAATAAAAAATCAAATAACCTGCAATGAATATGTAAATAATATTTTATAATTTTGTATTTATACATTGTTAAGCGTCTAAAAAGCAAAAGGAGTAAAAGATGAAATGGGAACTTTCGTTTGTATTTTATATATTTATTGTGTATAACCTTTCTCAATATTCAAACGTTACCGAAAAAAAAGATATTGCCGTAAAGGATTTTAATCTTGAACGTTACCTTGGAAAATGGTACGAAATTGTGCGCATGCCTTCTTCTTTTGAAAAAGATCTTACAAATGTTACCGCAAATTATTCCTTACGCAGTGACGGAAAAGTAAAAATCTTAAATAGTGGATACAAAGATAATAAAAATGGAAAATATACTGAAGCTATCGGAAGAGCCAAATTTTTCAAAGACTCTAATGTTGGACACCTTAAAGTGTCGTTTTTCTGGCCGTTCTATGCAGATTATATAATTATTGATCTTGATAAGGAAAAATACAGTTACGCTATGGTCTCAAGCTCTAATAGCTACCTATGGATCTTATCAAGATCGCCCCAAATGGATAGAGAAATAATGAACAGACTCCTTGAAAAAGCTGAATCACTTGGGTATGATATGGAAAAAATAATTTTCGTTAGTCAGGATTGGGCAAAATAAACATAACCATTATTTTTTTACCAGATATGAAAATTCTGTAAAAAATTTTTTTATTTTAGGATCGATTACAGCCATACAATACGAATTAAAACCACGATTAAGATTATAATAATTTTGATGGTTCGCCTCTGCCTTGTAAAATTTCAAAAAAGGTTTAATTTCTGTGACAATCTTGTTTTTATAAAGTTGACTTTTTTCAATTTTATCTTTTGAATCGAGGGCAATGTCATGTTGCTTTTCATCACTGTATAAAATAATAGACCTATACTGAGTTCCCGTGTCCGCACCCTGTCGGTTTAATGTAGTAGGATCATGAATTTTCCAGAAAATATCCAGTATAATTTCGAACGAAATTTTTTCGTTATCAAAGTTTACCTGAACAACTTCAGCATGTTCAGTAATTCCTGAACAAACATCATCGTAGGTCGGATTTTCAAAATTGCCTCCAGCGTAACCGCTGATAACATTGTCCACACCTGTTACATTCCGATAAACTGCTTCCAGACACCAGAAACATCCACCACCAATAAATGCTGATTCAACCATTGAAGCTAACTTATATTCATCACTTTAAAGTTCTGTAAACCACTTTTCTTCTGAACCGACAATATATTTAAAGCCATTCGTAAATCATAAATAATCAGTATAACCCAAAACTTCAATATTTTTCAAACTATTTAGAATTTCCCCCAATCTATCAGAAGATTACAGCTCAGTTGGGCACAATTAAATCAAGAATCTGTTGACTGAGTATATAATATTTTTTTATTTGTTTATTATGAATAGACAAGTTTCCATTTTTTTAACATCTATTACCCTTGCATTAGTTTTATTATTAACAAAATGCAGCTCCGGGCAAAAAAAAGAGATCGAACATCCGCAAACAAACGATCTCTCCATAAATTCAGCCAAGAATCAATTTTTCAACAGTGTTGACAATTACGACAGTCTGTATAAAATTTTTGCTTCCTCTGAAAACTATGAGGTATTGCAGGCAAAAGATAGCAATATAAAAATGGAAAATGATGTTAATGGACAATTTCTTTTTGTTGAAGATCTTAAAAAATATGATATGATTAACTACACTTCCGATGCCGTATTTTCAGTTGAGCTATATCCAAACAACGGACTGATTGCAAAAATACGACCTTTGAAACCATCCGGAATAAGTGAGCTGAACAAAGTAATCGCTGACGATATTACTCGATTGAAATTTGACATAAAAAATATCGGGGCTGAGCCCCTTGCATTTAACATCCATTACACAATTCTTCTGCAAAAAAAACATTCCAGCAATGAAATCAAACAGACGTTACACGAAAATGCTAGATAGCACCTGCCTGAAGTACAGGGGGTAACTTATTAAAGGGAAGATAGATGAAATCTGTTCCTAAAAATCTGCTGTATAAAGTATAAAAAAGATAAGAAATTTCCTTCTGTAAAAAAGGCCTGAGCAGTTTATAGTCTCTCAAATGATATGATTTTATAACTGCAGGGTCGTCAGCAATTTTCTCTAATACTACACTCTGCTCCCCGGCCCACAAGGACTGAAAGTTCGCCACGTATTGCTCATAAAGATCTTTTAAATTTCGATCACGCTCATTTGTATTTTTATATATATTTATATCCCACCAGTCTTTCATTGTAAACTTTATAAACTCAAAAGGAAGCTCCCTGGCCATTGTTTTACGACTCAGAAACCGATGTATATATCCTGTTCTGCCTTCACGTAAATATTGCATTATAATTTTCAAAAAAAACACAGGTCCGATATGATACATCAGAAGCGTCTTTTCCCTGTCAGTATAATTATTGTTATGCAGTTGAACCATATTATAGGCAAGATCAAACTGACCATTTAAAAACTCTTTATATTTTTCCATATTATCTTTGCGCAAAGAACTCGAAACCATCTGCCTTATCATCTCCTGTTTCAAAGAAATCTCTTCTGCACTTAAATGGGTTTCAATATATATGGCATTTTCAATTTTATGGGAATCTGTAACTACATTTCCTTCATCAATAGTCAATGTGTAAATATAGGACTGGTTAAAAGTAGCACTCCCCCTGCTGTCTAAAAAATAGGGATCCGCAATACAGGTATTTTTTTCTACCTGAACTTCAACCTTCTCTTCAACTACTTTGGATTCGGTATATATAATGTTCTCAAGATCAAGATCAAAAATTGTTCCGATATTATATTTTAATAATGTACTGAAATTAGCCTTTATTCCTTTTAATTTTCGTATATCATCAACCCCGTAGGGAATACTGACTATATACGCAATTCTTCTCAACAATAAATCAGTCAACTCACATGTTTCAATCCTTGCAAAAACTTTGTACTCTAAAATCTGTTCAAGATAAGAGATATAGTTATTGTCTGGCGTAATATTTAAAAAGAAATTTTTTATACTATTCCATCTTTCAAGAATCTCCCGGTTATACCTGAAAAGGTACTCATATATTTTTATCAGCTTTACATAATTTATCTTATTTTCATTGCGATCTTCATCACCAAAAATTGAATGATATATTTTTATTGCCTCCCCTTCAAGTGTATGTGGCTCAAGAGAGGATTCTCCCTGTGAAAAAACCCTTACAATATGCATAAGATCCCGATCAACATCGCCAATCTTTTCAGCAATAAGTGAAGAAAAATCCGAAGAAATAGAACTTGAATGCAGATACTTTCGTAGCGCATCTGCCGAAGTCATATGCTGCAGAAGAGGCGCAAGGTATCCTTTGCGGAACTCTTTTAAAAGAGTAGCTACTTTAGCAGAATCTCTTTCTGATATTGCCTTGTAATCAACTTCGGGCTGATAAACAAACTTACCATCAACAAAGGCCATGATAAAATTCCTTACTCATCATTTGCTTCTGCCGAATGCTGGTTTCCGGTATTCAGCTGATAAGCTTTAACCTCATTAGCGGTTCTTACAAGCATTTCTGTAATCGGTATTCGCTCTTCGAGAATTTCATTGCCGGCAATACTCACCACACTTTTACCTACAATACCTTTGGTAAAAAATATCCGGGCATAAACAAGTCCTTCCTGAAGTTCAAAATCCATTTTTTGTATAATTGTTCCCTTATCAATTGAAAAGTCCACAATAGCCGAAGTGTCAGGAATAATTATTTTTACCCCTTGTTTGGCAAACTCTTCTCCCATCTTGTAAACTGAAACATATCCATTCAGATTTTCCAACGGGGCATCGAGATGACTACCGTTAAACATTATATCCATACTAATAGAGCCATCTTTAATCGTTTTCGCCTTTTCTGCCGGCATCAGCTGCTTCAAATCAATATTTTTTACCTTCAACAACAGATTATATTCCATTTCAGCAGGGTCACCTTTGCCTACATTAAAATAAAAATCCTGCATGGTGACTAATCCATTCAGCAAAAATATCTGAAAAGAGGGGATCTCAAAGATATTATCCTGGTATAGCATCGTTGCTCCCAATCCAGGATAATCTCCTCCCGGGTATATCAGCATAAAAGGCTGATTTACTTTCGTAGGATGTGGAATTTCAAGTGATTCTATAGTAAAATTGTATTTTGTTTCTTTGGTAATACCCTTTATTAGCCGCTCCTTGTTGGCAGACTTCAGGTTTAAACTTTTCTGCATGAGCATATCATGCCGAAAGGGAAAAAACAAATTTACATTATTGGCGCGAACAAAACCGCCGTTATCATAATAAAAATGATTAATCTCAAACTTTCCTTCTGCAATATTTTCTTTGAGGGTTGCAATCAAACTTACAGCACCTTCAATTGTCTGGTTTTGAAAAATCCTCTCCCTTTTATTTTTTCCAAAATGAAAATTCATTTTTACATCAGGTACCATCCGGGTTTCATATTCTGCATCTCCCTTGCCAGAAGGTTTCGAGGCAACTGTTTTCTCAACAACCTTCCCCTTCAGATCAAATAGCAAACTGTTATTTAAACCGGTCAGTTTCAAAAGGTCGATATTAATGGTTTTAGAATGTTTCTCAATATTCGAAGAAAAAACAATATCGTCAATCTCGTAATCCTCTACAAACATATTGGTCAAATGTTTAACGCTTATATCATCTCCATTCTTTTGAATGGTTGTTGATCCATTAAGAATTATATTCTTTTTCAGCTTTTCTGCAGCAGCCTCCAGATTTTCCTGAATAGATTCAGGCAGCGACGGATAAAGATTATGCAGGTTTAGGGCGAACTTTTCCAGGTTAAAAAACACCGTGATCTCATCACCTGATTTCGACACCTTACTGTTTGAAATAAACTGAACACCACTATTATGACTTTTATTTTTTAATTTAATTTCAAAATGGTCTAGATTAACATCAATTTTTTCATACTTATCATCTCTAACATCCAGATATACAAGAGTATCAATATCAAGACGGTTAACCCCTGATCTTCCTCGGTCAAGATAGTAGATAAACGATGGACTATTAATGTTTGTCTCTATCTTTAAGTGTTTTTCGTTAGCACCACTGACAGTGAATTTCAGGTTAAAAAATCCATCTACCATATTATCAATGAACTGCTTTGGATTAAATCCATTTACAAAGGTACTAAAATACAACTTTCTCTCTGGTCGGTACTCAAAAGAGGCTCCAAGTTCTGCATCATTAAATTCACCCTTCCAGCCAATTTTGGCAAAATCAACCGGAACAGGTTTTTTTTGCTGGTTTGTTAATATACTGTAACTTAACTGAAAATAAGGAATTTCAATGTACATTCCAGGCATGCTGTATTTTATCTTTTTAAAATTTACTCGCCCATCTACAGCAAGGTTTCCTGCCGGACCATCAATATATAGTGGACTCAAGGAAATATGCCCCTTTAATTTCATTGTTTTATCTGATGAAACAACCTTATATAAAGAAAAAAGTTTATCAAGATCAATATCTGACTCTGTCAAAGATATTTTTATCATGGTTTTTTTACTGTTCGATGCATCATCAATCTTACCTTCAAGCTTCAACCAGACATCATCCAGAAAAGAGAGTTTGAAATATCCGAGATTAAAGCGATCGTGAACCGGGTCATAATCAACCTTGTAACCGATACTGAAATTCAAAGGCAGGGGCTGGCTATTTTCATAGACCACCGGCAAGGTATGATTACCTACTGAAAGATGTGACTTAAACTCTTTCTCCTTATTATTGTCCAACGCTAGATACCAGTGAAGATCCAGAGGTCCTGATGTAGTACTTGCACTGTTTTTAAAATAAACATCTATGACCTTTTGTGGGTCCACATTAACGGTAAAAATATCAACAATGCTGGAAATAGAATTATCAAGAGGAATTGTACTGAATTTATTTGTTAAAAAATGAGTTCGCAAAGTAAAATTTTTCACTCCTGCGCTGAGCACAGGACGATTCTCAGAAGCAATATTAATTTGAAAGTTTTCAAGAACAAATCGATAAAACACCCTGATAGAAAAAGGAAGTGAAATGGATTTCGCCGGAGCTTTATCGCTATCGATTTCTTCCTCTTCTTCAATTACCTCCTTATCTGTTTTTGCTTTTGCAATAGACAAAATGTTCCACTGTCCATTTTTTTGAATCAGTGATATTTCCGGATTGTAGATTCCGAGCTCATGTACCCCAAAATCGCCCACAAAAAATCCATAAAGAGAATATAATAGCGCAAACTTTTCTATTTTGATAATGGGCTTATTGTCAAATGCAGCCCCCGACTTCAGTACAATATTCTCAATAATAAAACCGCGAAAAAGAGAGGATTGCCTGATATTCAGATCGATAGTTCCATTAGTTGAGGCTGCAAAAACTTTTTTAATCTGTTTTTCCAGAAATTTCTCATTAAAAACAACATGGTACATCACACCTGAAATTATTATTACAAGAAATCCAAACAGGGCCAGTTTCCTTTTCCACCCCTTAAAAAATCCAGTTGCGATAAAACCCTTCGCTGTTATTTGCATATTTTTTCCATAATCAACTCTGACTATTCCAGTTTAAACAAATAAGTGCACCATTATAAATTTATATACAAAGACAAGTACAAAAGGACTCTTTCTCTGTTTCAGAATAAAATATTGCATTAAATGCTTTTCATTATGTCTCCTCTTCCAAGGATAACGGGCAATGGAGAATGGCAGTCAATATCTGACAGAAAACGATATTATTCAAGGACTTAACGCCGAGCAGAGCAAGGCGGTAAAGCAAACGAATGGGCCCGTATTGATTCTTGCAGGTGCAGGAAGTGGAAAGACAAGAACAATTGTTCATCGAATTGCCTACCTGATTCATGTAAAAAAGGTCCCTCCTCGCAAGATTGTTGCAGTCACTTTCACCAATAAAGCCTCCCTTGAAATGCTCAACCGTACAATTGAAATTGCAGGCCCTGAATCCATCGAATGCACAATTAAGACTTTTCACTCTTTTGGGCTCTATTTATTGAGAATTCTGGCAGATAAAACAGGGTACGGATCCAATTTTACCATATGGGACGACAGTGACCAGGCTGGAGCCCTGAGCTCCATTTGCGAAAAATTTAGTGACGACAAATTAATGCGCAATGAGGTTCGCCAAATCTCGCAATTAATCGGAGGATTTAAAGATAAACTGATCTCTCCGGAAAAATTATCAGAGAAGGTTGATCTCGATCAATACTCATTTGGCCAGTACCTGCCTCAAATATATCACCTGTATGAACAAAAGAAAAAAGATTCCTGTGCCATGGATTTTTCTGATCTCCTCTACCAATCTGTAAGAATTTTACAGGAGCACCCTGATGCCCTGGACCGCCTGCACCAGAGATATCACTACTTTTTAATTGATGAATACCAGGATACAAATCACGCTCAATATACACTTGTTCAGCTTCTGGCTTCAGCAAAAAAAAATCTTATGGTTGTAGGAGATGATGATCAGGCAATCTACTCATGGAGAGGTGCTGATGTAACCAATATTCTGGAGTTTCAACGCGACTTCCCGGAGGCTGCAATCATAAAACTGGAGCAAAATTACCGCTCTACAAAAACCATACTACAGCTGGCAAATTCTATCATAAAAAACAATCCTAAAAGAATGGAAAAAACACTTTGGAGTGATCTCGAAACAGGCAGCAGACCAGTCTTGAAAACTTTAAACACCGACATTGAAGAGTCCGATTACATTGCAGAAACTATCTCACATGCATTGCAAAAAACGATACCCGAAGAAATTGCAGTACTTTACCGCACAAATGCCCAGTCACGACTACTCGAAGAAGTTTTACTGCGAAAAAAAATACCTTACCGAATTTTTGGCGGAATCTCTTTTTATGGCAGAAAAGAGGTTAAAGATATCATCTCCTACCTGAAATTACTTATAAACCCTTTTGATGAAAGCTCTTTCTTGCGAACGATAAATACTCCATCAAGGGGATTAGGAGAAAAAAGCATCGAAAAAATATTTGAAATTCGAACCGATTACGCACGGGAGCATAATGTAATTATCGACTTCATTCAACTGCTGAAAATTGCAGCTGACCAGTTTCCTGCCAAAACAAAAGAGACGCTTTTAGCTCTTCACGAATGGTTAAAAACATACTCGGAAAAAGCTCAAAAAAATATTGACCTTGGTATGCTCTATTCAGATATTCTGGAAAAAAGCGGTTTGGAGGAGATGTATAAAGAAGAAGATAAATCACTCTCCACAAGCAAATCAGACAACCTTGCTGAGCTTAAAAACTCTATCATTACCTATCGAATAAAAAATCCCGGCTCGACTCTCGGAGATTATCTTCAGGATATATCACTCTATTCCAGTAAAAATACTGAAGAAATGGAAAAATCGGTTAATCTGATGACTGTCCATAACGCAAAGGGCCTTGAGTTTAAAACTGTTATTATAGCAGGTCTTGATGATGACATTTTTCCCCATTACCTTTCCAAGGGGCGTGATGAGGGCGAAGAAGAGAGGCGCCTGCTTTATGTTGCAATAACACGAGCTAAAAAAGAGATCTACTTTACCAGATCACGATCCCGATATGTTAACGGATTTCCGCAGCAATTCAAACCTTCTATATTTATTGCGGAGATGCCATCCGATCTGCTCGAAAAGGTTGAACCAACTATCTCTTCGAACCGCTCAGCTTACAACAAAAGCTATCCACAAACAGCCTCATATCATAAAACTGTGACCAGCAGAACCAACTCCTCACCAGGAATGAACAATATTTCCATAAATAACACAGGCAATGGAAATTATGCAAACGGCACAAGACTTCGCCACCCCACATTTGGAGCAGGCAGAGTAATTAAAACGGAAGGTAGTGGAGACGGTCAAAAGATACACCTGATTTTTCAGGATGGAAAATCCAGAAAATTTCTATTAAAATATACGAAGCTCGAAAAAATATAGGTACAAATCAGCAATATTGAATTATCTGGTTTCTATATCTGCCAGATTACCCAACTCTACCATTTTAAAGATTTTTGCAATTTTTTTATCCAGCTCAATAAATTTAAATTTTGCTTTGGGATTAAATCCCTGAAAATATCTCATCAAGGAGATCAGCTCTGCAATACCCAAGGAGTTTATATAACTGACCTTTTCAAAATTAAAGATAATTCTGTTGATTTTTTTCCGCTTGTCAAACTGATCAATTACAATTTCAAAAATCGGATCATTCCCCTCTATATGAGGCTTCATAAAAACAATTGATAGCGAATCTATTTCATAATTTAACTTTACTATATCCATTTTACACCACTAACCATTCGCAGATTTCATTTTTAAAATCAAATTAACCTCATTTCCAGATTCATTCCAACCGACTTCACAAAATGTTTTCATAATAAATATCCCTCTTCCACGTAAAGGTGTAATTTTGCTGCCGTTAGGTGTCGTGGAAACAAGGGAGGTATCAAAACCATCACCTTCATCTTTTATCAAAATTCCTATTTTACTATTATCTTTTCTATAAATTCTTACCTGAATTTTTTTCGACTTGTTCCACTTGTTGCCATGCTCCATTGCATTGCTAACCGCTTCATCAAGAATTAAATAAAATTCATAACGATCAATCGTAACATATAAATAATTTCTATCGAAAAAATTAATTATATACTCTATCAACTCAAGTCTATCACTTTGAGTGGAATAGACACTTTTTTCCAGCATAAAATCTGTGCCCGTCATTAAGACAGCATTCGGTTTACAGACTTTACGTCAAGTTGAAATACCACTCATGCTATTCAGTCCGGGGAGATATGTTACTTTTTTGTTGCTCTGAAAACGGGGCTTCAATCAATGCTGATTTAGCCAAAACAAGTATTGAGGAGAAGCCCCATGAAAAGCTATCAAAAAGAGATTCAGAA
>Ga0224495_10000394_pt1 | contig 35369 bp, 23 predicted proteins | sample SF_Jul11_sed_USG_FD_168128 | JGI IMG/M metagenome (GOLD analysis project Ga0224495, IMG submission 168128) | Sediment microbial communities from San Francisco Bay, California, United States - SF_Jul11_sed_USGS_4_1 | ecosystem: Environmental > Aquatic > Marine > Sediment | place: USA: California... | reverse complement strand
CCATCGGCGCTAGGCTTGCCTACCGTCCCGTTGACCGCCACCATCATATCATGGATGTAGTTGTCCAGGATTTCGCAGTGGCTGGCGCGCAACTGGACGGCCGTGCCCGGCTTGTCGGCGGAGATCTCGAAGCCCTCCACGCGGATGTAGCTCGCCTCCATGTCGAAGCCGGCCACGGTCGCCGAACGCCGGGGAGTCGCCACGAAGGCGACAGGCCTGCCCTCTGTGCCGCCGGCCTTGACCTTGACGCGTTCGTCATACTTGCCCGCCATGACGTATACGGTGTCGCCCGACTTGGCCACATCGGCCGCGTGCTGTACGGTCTTGAAGGACATCTGCTCAGTTCCCGGATTGGTGTCGGCCGCGCCGGGGGCCGCCTTGTCAACCACGTACGTGGCCGCCCGAATATGCCCAAGAGCGACATCATCAATGGCGCCGGCTTCTCCGCCATCAGCCGGACGCTTGCAGCTGGTGAAGTCGTAAAGAAACGGTCCGTTGAACTCCCACGCGTAGAGTTCATCGATCGTCGTCTTCGCGTCGGCCAGTGTACCGCGGGCGATGCGCATGAAATCGATCGCACCTTCCAGATTGTGCCCCTTCGGCGTGCCACCCACGTAGAGATCGGCATCGTTGTCCAGTGAGGCGTCCGCTGCGGATTGGCCCAGCCGTAATCCGCCCTTCAGAAGCTGCCGCCTGCGCATGCGCCACCGCGTCATAGGAATAAATGAGTGCCAAGACAGACAGGTTTAATGTTATTTTCAGCATTGTTCTCATCTTGTCACCTCTTTCATTTGCCTATCGGGACTCTAATGCTCGTACGGCACATTGCCTGAGTCCTTGACCGGTCCCACGGCCGACATATCCCACGGCTCAAACCCAATCTTGGCGGCGGGAGAATCCGGCTTCAGGCGAAATTCGCCGTGCTCCGGATCTAAAAACAACGGGTCCGCGATAAGGGTATCGGCGTCTTGTCCCGCCGCCTGCCAGTCATTCCAGCTTTTGCCACTAAACGTGATTGGTGCTCCTGAAGCATTCCAGTAAAGATTACTTTTGAAAGAGAAGTTACGGTTTTGATCGTTCCAGTATCCGACCAACTGGCCCTGCCGGTAATAAACGATGTTCCGCAAAAATGCATATTCCTGCTCGGGCCCGGAAGTTGCGCCGGCGCGTTGGACCTGGCACTGTTCGCCGAAAGCAAAAATATTATTCCGGACGGTGATCTTCCGGTTGATGTGCGCGAAGAAGGGACTGGAACTGCACCGATAGACCACATTCTTCTCGATCAGAATTTCGCTGCTTCCTTCATCCGGATAGATCCCCCACCCGCCGTAAGCGCGGGCCTTTACGTCATGAATCAGATTATACCGAAGCCGCGTACCCGGAGAGACTCCAAGCGTGTAGATTCCCCCCATATCGCTTAACAGGCCGTGCCCCAGGTCATGTATGTGATTATATTCAATGATGTTATTCACCGCCTTGCTGGGCTTGAAATTCCACTGCCAGCCGACAGAAATTCCTGAGTAATTGAGATCCTGAATATGGTTGTGAATAATATTGTTTCCGGCACTATGTCCGACCCAAATACCAACTGCGCTCATGAACAGCCGTCCTGCGTGGACAATCTCGTTGTTTGCTACCGTTGTGCGTTCGCTGTCATGCCCGACTTTGATGCCGCCTCCGCCCAAATCAGTCAGCCGATTGTGCGAAATCTCGATGTCCCGGCATCCGGCGCCCAACTCGATAGCATACGTGCCCACGTGTTCCACACTACATTGGATGATGGCAGACCGGCTTGCGTGTGTAAGGAATATAGCTCCCGGCACGTCTGCAGCGGCCTGAGATGATATCGCCCAGTCCGGCGGGGGCGGCCATTCCGTGTGGGCAAAGGTGATGCCCTCGAATCTGACGAACCGCACCGGCGCATCCTCCCGGCCAACAATCCTCACCAATTGCGACAACCTCGGAGCGACGAATTCAACCTTGCCCATGTCCTGACTTCCTATGGGCAGGTAATACAACCGATCCAGCGGTCGGTCAAGATACCATTGGCCCGGCTTCTCAAGTGCCTCAAGAACATTCTCCACCCAGTAGGTGGAGGGCTTTGTGTGATAAAGCTCGACCAGATTAAACCGGCTCGGGCGTTCAAAGGTCACGATGCGCTTGTCCGGATCGACCTGCTGTATGGGAAGCCGGTTGTCCACCCAGCGGCAGCAAGCCACTACCTCCACATCAACAAGATTGTGCCAGCGCTGAATATCAGTACCTGAATAGACAAATCGTCTGACCGGTTCGGCCCAGGTCTCGTTGGAAATCTTCAAGTCGGGCAGGGCCTCGATCTGGTATTCCCCCTCTTTGGGCACTCGCGTTCGCGGCCGGCGCTGGCTGTTCACGAAAAGCTGACGGAAATTCCACCGGCCTTCTCTCACCTCTGGAATATCGATTACCCAGGTTTTCCGGCCGTTTACCTCGCCCCATTTGCCGCCTTCAAAGCGGCGTCCTCCGCTTATGACAACTTCCTCTCCAGACGCGGCCGCGTAAATGATCGGAGAACCTTGCCGACCGGAATCTTCCGGACCGAACTCCAGCGGCGAGTCGAGGTAATACGTTCCACCGCGCAGTGTCACTCGAACGGCGGACTGGGGATCCGTCTTTCGGATGCTCCGCACGGCCTGCTGCGCCCGCCCAATCGTCGCGAACGGCCCGTCGTTCTCACCTGGCTCGGCCCGCTTTCCAGACCACGTATCCCTACCGTGTCCGGAGACGAAGAAGTCCACCGCTCGCGAACATACCGACATACTTGATACCATCACAATTATCACAATAGCTGCCCACAAGATGCCTCGGTGAGTCAGGATTCGAACTTGCGCCATCAGACATTTTCCTTTTCTGTCCTCATCTTTATAACATGGCCTCACATGCAAACTATTCATTGTGACTGCCTTTCATTATGTTATCCTTTCTTACACTAATAATATGCTGTCATACCTCCCAGGGAGCACGAGTGAAACCAGGCGAAGTTTCATTGTGCCCTACTGATTGTGCGGAGTCTTGGCTTTGAGTATGGCATCTTCGGTCGAGCGCATGATGTCTTGCCAATACTCGATCCCGTTGGAATGTTCGTCATGGCCAGTGAAGACTATTTCCGGCTTCAGGGGTAGGATGCGCTCGCGAAGGATTTCCATGACCTTGCGAGCTTTCGGCACATCGCCCCAGCAGCGATTGAGAATGTGGCTGTTCCCATGAAAGCCGATATCACCGGTGAGAAAGATCCGCCGGCCACTGAGATTCAAAACATAGACGACGGTATCGAAACTGTGCCCAGGGACGAAGATCGCCTGGATGTCGAGACCGTCGAGGGTGAAGTGTGTGGTGTCACCAGGGCTGGCCAGGGGTAAAGGCTGGTCGATAGCGCAAGGGCCCCAGATGCCGTAGTGGTTCAATGTAGGGATCATCCATGTTGCGGGGAACGCTGCGGGTGCCGGCGCCACGACTTTTGCGCCCATGCTCCGCCACAAGTAGGCCCCGCCGATGTGGTCACCGTGAGTGTGGCTCAGAAGTAGATAATTAATCTGCCGAGGGTCAACGCCGGCGGCCTTAACCCGCTCCAGAGTTAAGGAGACCGCGGAAGTCCCGCCGGAGTCCACGAGGATACCACCCTTGGGCGTTTTGATCAGCCAGATGTCGCCGACGTAGGCATGTTCCGGACCGAAACGGCCGACACGGTAGATTGGGATGCCATCGAAAACCGGCTTGAGTGGTTGGGCCACCGGCGGGGCTTGTCGCACTGGGATGCTTGCGTGCCAGGCGGTCCTGCCGTCAGACTCCATCCGCCAAATCTCGCCTTTCTGAGTTCCAGCGATGGCGAATCGGCCATCAGCGCTCCACCACAGCCTCGCCGGGCCGCCCACTTCGATTGTGGCCTGCACGGTGCCGTCGTAGCGAACAAGGTAGAGCCGGCCGTTCCAACAGGAGGCTAACGTGGTCTGGCCTTGAGGATGCAGGGCGAAGTCGGACACAGCATCCGGGAATTGCCAGGACATTGACCATTGTGCGCGCGTTATATCGAAGACGAAAACCCGATTGGCCTTATCGTCGGCTGGCAGCCAAGGGCAGCCCGCAAGCCCACGGGCGAACCAACTCATCGGGACGCACCATGCCAGGCTGCCATCTGGTGAGAGGTGGACCTCGAAGAGCCCTGGCTCGGGCAGCGCGGCGCGTGCCAGTTCTTCGCCCTCGGCACCAAACACTCGCAAAGTCCCCTCTTGCCGTGGACAGAGCCAGAGGGGATGACGCGGGCTCCAATTGGGATGGATGTGCTCTTGGCCAATACGCGCATATCCAGCGTATTCCGTGCAAGCCACGCGGCTGGCGTCATGGCTGGCTGCAACGGAGATCGCTGCCTGGAACGGCACCATGGCAAACGGCGTCATGTGAAAGTCATCGGCTAACGGGCGGAACTCGTCAGTTGGTTCCGGCGGGAGCGGCACCTCAGGCGCCGGGGAGATGGGTTTTGTCTTCCAGCGGACCATGCCGGTTGTGCCGTCGATAGCAGCAAGCGTGATCCCTGGCGACCCCAGACTCGCAACACCCCGCACTTTGGACTTGCGGTTATCCACCGCGAAGTATCCACACACCAGAACACAGCCATCGGCACTGGCCGCCATCCGCCAAGCCCGCTTACCAAGGTTCGGACGACGACACCACTGGCCGGGTTTCTCTGTAGCCTTGTCGTCGAAGTGAAATGGAGTGGTGAAGAGCCCTCCTTTGGTCGCGGTCAGCATGTCGGCCAACAGGCTGGCCATCCAGCCCGTCCGCCAGTTTCCGGTGCCGTAGCGCATCCACCCCAATTCCCAGCCATCGTCACATCCATAAATGTTCGTGTCGTTTTCGCCGTCAAAAAAAGCAAGCGTTGGGTTTGGGTCCGTGAAGCGTGAGTAAGCCAGCCCTACCGCGAAACGCTTACCCTCGGGGAGGAAGGCGACCTGGCCAGGAGCCCACGGTTCGAGATACCGCCCCCAGAGGACACGGCCATCCTCGGCCAGCAACCAGAAGTTATGGTCGTGGCGGAAGGCCATCGTCGTTACTGCGAGTTGGCGGCCATCGGGGCTGATTGCCAATGCCGAGACGCTCTGCGGCGAAAGGAATTTACCTTGGCGTAGGGATTTCGGAACGCGGCTAGATTCGGGTGGAGCAATAGTGCGTTCGAGATAATCCACTGCCGTTTTGAGCTTTGTACCATTGGCACTGCCCATCAGCAGCGGGTGCTTTGCGAAATCCGTATCCTCTGGTCCATCAATGGCAAAACCACCGAAATAAACACCTTCCTCGAAAATCACCTCTCGGATGTCTGCATCGTTCGCCAATCTCTCGCGGAGCATGCCCAGAGAATCGGTTGATTTGACATGCACAGTAGTCGAGGCCGAGACCCATGTGGCGGCGAAGAGGCACTCCAGTATCAGCAGATAAGTTTTAGTCTTCATTTTATTTTCCATGTCATCTATCAATATTCATTTATGGCTGCTCCGGCGGAATCCTCGGACCGATACCTTACAGGAAGAGGTTATTGCCAAAGCGCACCTCGCCGCCACCGGCGTTCCAATAGAGGAGCCGCGCAGTCATCGGATTGATTTTCCGATTTCGATGAGCTGGTTGAGGTGGGGCTTATAAATCGTGCCGTCATAGGAAACATGCACGTCCATTGTTACCACGCCACCCTGGGAATTGACGGTCTTGACATAGTCAATCATGTACTGGTCACTGTTTATCGGCCCGTCCTTGCGGGCCCAGTATGTACCGAGAAACGATAATATATGCCACTGCATTCCCGCCGGGGCCGGATTCGACTTAGGTGTCGCCGCGAACTTGTTCTGCTCACCTGCGGTATAATCCTGCTGGTCCGTCAGTCGGTTAAAAGCATATCCGATATCCGCACCGGGATTGAAAGCAAGGATACTCTGAGGATTCCCCGCCCGACAGGCGTCGGCCCACGTATTCCAGTTGTAGGGCTTACGCAGGTCATCCCACCCCACGGTATTGTAAGACCCGTCAAACCACCACCCGGAGACTTTGCGCCCGTAGCGAAGCGACCATTCGCGGATGACTTCGGACCATTTGCCGGTGAACTCCTGCGGGGCGGGCTGCCTCTCATGGACATCGCCAAGGCCGGCCATCGCCTGCTTGTCCCTCTGTGGGGATCGCGAGGGAAGATACAACATCAGACGAATTCCACGCTTGGCCAGTGCATCGCCAATCTCCATTGGAAGATCACGCTTCGAGCAGCGCTTGCCGCTCTTGTAGCCGGCATATTTTTCATACATTGCGTTCGGGCCGCAATAATACCCGGAGTTCTGGCCCAGTGTAAAAACTACATATCCCGCTTTTGTCCTGGCAATCTGGTCGGCGAATTGTTCGACATCAAACGAATTAATCCTGCTGTTCCACTCATCACCCTGCCCGAGGTAATGGACAAACACGCCGAATTTCGCCTTGCCAAACCATTGTCTACCCTTTTCACGAGCCACCAACCGCTTCGTTCGACTTGATGCGTCGCTCCCGGCAATCAAGACCATCATCGCCAGGGCGAAATTCAAAAATAATCGCTTATACATCGTTGCTCCTTATCTATATGCCAATATCTTCGGGGATGGTTTATCTTTTCAATCTCAATCACCACACCAAAACAGAACAAGCTAAACACACTCCGTCCCCGTCGGATGTCTCAGTAACCGCCTATCTCCGTATATTGGCTTGCTCTGCAGATAATACCGTACATCATATATAACAAGAATTTACTTTCGCACAAGAGGCAAATGCTCAGCATGAGCACTCATATCACTACGTGCCTGAATTGGAAAATGAGTACAACGGGACTTTAACCTGCTGGCTTGCGGCCTTGTCAGTTGTCCTAATTACATATTTACAAAAGCAGCACAATAATATCGCGCACATTTATCATTTTAGCCAGTCACCAACCGGTATTTGCTCTACGGCATGGCGCAGTACAGGATCAACATTCGTGTATACCTTGTTTGTCAGATTTGGTGAAGAGTGCTCCAGCAGCTTCTGCGTCACAGCTGTTGAAACTCCATGTTGTGCAAGAACTGAACCGAAGGTCTTTCTAAGATCATGAAATTTTAAATCTAATAGTCCAGCTTTTTTGCATATTTTCTTCCAACGTTTGTAATTGAAATTATCGTCGAATAATTTTTGCTGATCAGGCTGGAGCACCGCTTCGGACCATCAAGCCGATTTACCTTCGCAGTCATTACTATCCTCTCATACATCTTCATCAACTTAGCTGGCGTTCTGTTCGCAGGCGGCCTGGCCCTGCACGCCATCTTCGGCGTGAACCTCTGGCTGGCCATAATCGCGCTGGCGGTGGTCGCCGGGGCGTACACCGTCGCGGGCGGGCTGGCCTCGGTTGTCTGGACGGATCTGCTTCAGGCCATACTGCTCCTGGGCGGCGGTCTGCTCGTGTTTTTTCTCGGTCTGAACGAAGTCGGAGGCTGGGAGGCTATGCGCGGTACCGGCGACCGTGCGCATCTGATCCTCTCAGCCGCCCACCCCGAACTGCCCTGGACCGGCATACTTGTGCTGACTGTTTCGACGCATCTTTGGTACTATGCCACGAACCAGTACATAAATCAGCGGGTCCTCGGTGCAAAGAGTGAGTGGGACGCTCGCGCCGGTGTCATCTTCGCCGGGTTCCTTGGAATATTTCTGACCCTGGCCGTTTGCTTCCCTGGTGTGATTGCCTATCGGTTGTTCCCGAACCTGGAGAATCCCGATCAGGCCTATCCCCGACTTGTCAGCCACCTGATCGGGCTCTTGGGATACGGAATCCGGGGGCTGTTCTTTGCCTGCCTGATCGGCGCGATCATGTCCACCATCGATTCGCTGGTGAACTCGTGTTCGACCGTCCTGACCATCGACTTCTACCAGCGCCTTTGGAAACCGTCTGCTACAGATCGCGAGATGATCCGTATCGGCCGTTACACTGCCGCGGTCGTTCTGGTGATCGGAGTGTCTTGGACCCCTGTCGTCGGCCGATGGGAAACACTGTTTGGCTATTTCCAAGAATGTTGGTTCTTTATGGCTGTACCCATCGTCGTGGTGTTCGTCTCGGCCCTGCTGTGGTCTCGTTCGAACAACTTCTCCGCCACTGCCACTCTGCTGTTATGCATTCCGATGACCTTGCTGCCGGCTATACTGAAAATACTGCATGTCGACTTTAACTCATTCGTCCTGGCGGGTATCCTCCTGGTTCCTGTCGTCGCATTCCATGTAACAATGAGTTACATGCGAGCGGCCTCCGAGCCAGCCAGGGTAAATCAATGGATCTGGAAGCGACACATGCTCTTTCTGCCGACCGGGGAGAAAATCGGTTCCAACCCATGGTACAAGAACCTCATCCTCTGGTGGAGCCTCGTAGCCGGCGCTTACGTTGCTATTTACATCATCTTCTGGTAGCTACTTTGGTGATTGGCCGCCTATGCTGCTCTTTGTCTCGTCGGCTTCACGGCGGCTTCCAGTGGAGGCGTCACGGCCGGCCGTCAAAGCTTCCCTAATGAACGCCATTTCGCCAGGTCGATATCCGCCCGGTCATTCCATTCCCAAATGTTGGTGCTCCCGCCTGCCACGGCTGCCTTGGGTACGCGGAACATGACGCTTCCGGAGTAGCGGTTGAGGCGGAAGAGAGGGCCCTGGCATTGAGCCTCCGCCTGGGTCGCCGGGATTGGCCCCCACGACCCGGAGGCGTCCTTGTAGTCGCGATTCGGGAGCGTCGTCACGGTCGCCGCACGACCGGCGTTACAGGCAATCGTGTTGTCTTCGACTACGATCCCGACCAACCCGGCTACCGGGCCGTTCTCGCTCCCCTGTCCCTGGTGGGTGGGGTCGATGCCGCCTCTGTCCTGATACTGGCACAAGATTCCCCCGCCGCCGTCGACTATCGTGTTGCCATGTATCCAGGTCTTGGAGGAAAAGGAGTAGGAGACCTTTGTGACCGGGTCGACGTACGTACCGGCGGCGCAGGGGTTGAAGAGCATGATTTCGCCGCTCCACAGATCCGGGCCGGATTTCGGCGACTTATCCCAGGGTCGAAACGCAAGGGGGATCTCGCCGCTGAGTCCGTCAAGGTCGTCGCGGCTGAACGTGCAGCCGGTGACCTCAACGCCCGCTGCCATCTCAATCGAGAGCCCGGGCCGCAAGTTGTGGTGGAAGCTAACGTTTTTGACGACATTTCCATCCCAAACATAATCGAACCACAAGCCAAAGCCGCCGTTGTGATCATACTCGCCGCCGTCGACAAGCATATCCTTTACGCCCCAGAATTTGGTGCCGCCGGCCTCCCACATGTAGTTGAATTTGCGGGCCACGTTGTTACGCGTAGAGCGGCAAGCCAAGAGCTGCACGTTGCGCCCACAGGCTTTGACGCCGATCTGGCCGTTATCCGCAAAAAGGCAGCCCCGTGCGGTCGAGGCCGAACCGAGGTACGCCCCGCCCGCTCGGTTCGAGGTGAACGTGCAGTGCTCGAGCAGCCAGCCGTTGCGATCGGCCGGGTCGGACAGCGCACGCGGCCACCCCTGGCCCGAGTCGTGGATCATGACCGCGCATTCCTGATCGGCGGAGGAGTAGTTTCTGACCACGAGATTACGCAAGGTGACCACGTACCGCGGTGCGGAGGCCTTGTAGGGAATCACGCCGACGTCGTGGATGAAACACTTGGCCGTGGCATTTCCACCATCGAGGATCGCTCCCGTTTCGCCGACGAACACCGATCCCGCCTTCGGTCGCATTTCGCCGTTTCCGGTGTGGATACCGGCTTTCAAATAGAAGACTGTATCGGTACCGTGAGAGCTTATTGCTTTCGCGAGGGCACCATCCTCAGCCGGCACGACGACAGCCCCGACAGGCATCTTCGGGGCCAGCGTGGCGCCGTACGACCCGATGACCGGCTTCAGGGCGACGACGATGGATCGGCCGTCCCGCTTCGTTGCCTTGAAAAAGATCTCGGCTCCCTCCTTGATGCCCTGTAACCGCTCCCGGAGGTTTTTGCCCGATGCCCCGAGAATCCGGGCATCCTCCGCCAGTTGAAACTCCTCATCTTTGCCGTCCACCGCCAAGCTCAGGATCCTGTGTTCCAGGTCGATCTTCTTGATTTTGCCTCGTCGAAAGCCCTCTTGAGCTTTGAGGGACGCAGTACACAGAAGCAGGGCGAGCCCTACCGGAACCAGCCAACTACTCATGGGATTCTCCTCATATTAGCCGGAATAATCAAGCGTGATACATCGGAACGGACCGACGCAACGGGACATATCGAACCGGAATAACGCACTGGGACATGTCGTAATGTTTCATATTCTCCTGCCCTCTTTTCGGGCCTGGTTGATTTGTTTTCTGCTGCGGTTCTGGTATTCTCTCAGGGTTTCGATTTTGTATTCTTTCAGAAGCTTTCGCACTCTGACGCCCGGTTTGGTCGCCTTGAAGAGCCACCACGGGGCGAGGTCTTCTTCGCTAAGATTTCGCTCGACTTCTATCTCACCGGCGTGCTCTTCAAGCATCTTCTTGACCTTTTCGCGGTTGAAGTCGTGGTGGGCGAAGGCGCGGTCGAGGTCGAGCGTGGCGATGAATTGCTTTGGTCGGGGCTTTTCGATTCGGGGTGAGGTCTTGCCGGTGATGTCGATGATGTTGCCGGCACCGACGGGAACAATGTAGTAATGATAGAGGATTGCCATGGCGTTGAGAGGGGAGCCGCCGCCGTAGGCGCTCGGCCAAAAGACGATATCGACGTCCAGGTCGTCGCACTTCTGCCAGAGTTCGGGATAGTTCAAATCGAAGCAGGTCAGGATGCTTACACGTCCGAAATCAGTCTCGAAGACTTTAACACCCTCGGTGCCAAGGTTAAGGCCTTCGCCCCAGAACACAAAGACCTTGCGATAGTAGCCGGTAACCTCGCCCTTGCGGTCTATCAGGACGGCGGTGTTGTATTTCTTGTCGCCGGCCTGTTCGCGGATGGGACAGACGACGTACATATGGTAAAGTTTAGCCAGTTCGGCGACGGCGTTTGTCGTTGGTCCGGGAATGGTTTCGGCGTTGGTGCCGGCGAATTCTTCGGGCAGGCAGGCGATATCGACGCCGTTCCGGCCGGCGGTATGAAGCTGGTCGATGGCCTCTTTTAGCTTGGCCTTGCGCTCTCCGCCGAAGCCGATGCAAATCGCCGCGACCTTGACCTGCTTTCCAGGAAGCTTGTCTCGGTCAAGCTGAGGAACGGGTTTTACGTCGGCTTGTTCGGCCGACACGACCGAGAAACAAGCGGCAATTACAAGAAAGCTCAGAAGTGATTTTCGCATTGTAATCAGGGCTTCTCCTATTCTTAACGGACATTTCCCATATAACTTCATAAACGGTGCTCTTGCACGCCACACAGTTAATAATACCACAGTCTGTACTGATTTTCAACTTACTTTCGTTGGCCGAATCGGAAAACTGCTGCTGGAGAAGAAAGTTTCTGTTTCGGGACTTACAGGACTCTTGCATTGCGGTGAAAAGTGTGGGATGATGTTTCGAGACTTGTGTCCGACAGATCATGGGAGACACATATATGAATGGAGTAATATCCAGTTGGCTGCTGCGTTTTAACGCCTCGGGTGACCTCGGTGGAATGGTGAGCGGCAAGCCCCTAACAACAACCATCAAAACCGAAACGCAATATCAATAGACTTATTTATACTTGGAGGCACTGTAAAATTATGAATCGCCGTCAATTCCTTAGAAATGTCGCGCTGGCGACATCCACACTACCGTTGATGTCGGCAGCAGCGCAACCGCAATCGCATGTACAGAGCAAGCCTAAAGTTGGCTGCCTGAGTTGGTGTTTTCACAGTCTGGGTCCCGCTGCGGACCCCGAGCCGGCCCTGGATATCATCGGCGAGCTGGGCTTTGGCGGCGTCGAGTTGATCGTGACGGCGCGAAGGGATCTCAAGGATTTCTGGACCGACACAAGGATCTACCAGCTCAATAAAAGACTCCGGCAAAATAAGTTGCTTGTGTCGCAATTCGTTCTTTTCCAGCCGGTGGTCGAGGACCTGTCGAGCACGGATCGAGCCGCTCGCGAGCAGGCACTGGCCTACTTCGAGGCGGGCTGCCGAATCGGCAAGAAGCTGGGGGCTCCGATCATCAATATCGTTGCTCCCTGGGCTCGCGAACTGAAAGGGCCGACGGGGTATCTGCCCCGTTACTACGAGATCACCAATCCTAAACCAGGACAGAAGTATCACATCGACATTGCGGAAGAATTCGATTGGGACCGGGTTTGGAACGCCTACGTAGAGACTACCAAAGCCTGCCTGTCACGGGCGAAAGCCCACGGCCTTAAGTTCTCCATCGAGCAGCACACGCATTGCTTAGTCCCGGATGCGGCTTCGTTCCTGCGGCTGTGGGACCAGATTCGCGACGACGATTTGGGCTACAATCTTGACGCGGGCTGGACACTGCTCCAGCGGGAATACCCTCCGCTCGCGATACATAAAGTCGGCAGGCACCTGATGAACGTGCATATGCGCGATATCGACGGCCTGATGCGACAGTTCCCGGCGTTCGGTCGGGGCGTGATGGACATCCAGGCGATTATCACGGCCCTCAAACAGGTCGGCTTCAACGGCTTCGCCTCCATCGAGCAGGACCAGCATCCCGGCGATCCCGACATACGAGAAACCTGCCGCGAGTACCTGCGGATAATGAGGAAGTGGATATGAAAGATCGCATATTATTCTCATCTGTAAATTGCCTTTGCTTACTGGCAGCAATTTTGGCGTGGGCTGATTGTGGATCAGGCGGGCCGCTAATTCACAATACGCAATCCGAAATCTGCAATTGGGAACCCTTAGGCCTGTCCGGCGGAGGCGGCATGTTCAGTCCCGCGATCTCGCCATCGGACCCTAACCTGATGATGCTCAACTGCGATATGAGTGCCGCCTACATCTCCGAGGACGGCGGCCACAACTGGCGGATGATTCACCATGCCCAGTTGCGCACCGACACCCAATGTCGCCCGGGCTTTCACCCGTCCGATGCCAATATAGTCTATGCCTCCTCCTCGGGCCGGCTGAAGATCAGCCGCGACCGTGGCCGGACCTTTACGCCCATCGGCGATCTCAAGGATTCCCTCTCCGGTGAAATCGCGGTCAATTCCTCAAACCCAAGCATCATGCTCGTGGGTACCCGCAACGGCCGGTGCCGGCTGTCACGCGATGCGGGCTTTACCTGGACCTCCTGTCCGGGCCCGCAGGGCCGAGTGATCGGATTCCACTTCGACCGCACAAACAAAGGCCGAACGATGTTCGCCGCCATGGACAAGAACATTTGGCGATCTGATGATGGCGGACAGACCTGGGTGGAGAGAACCGATGGGCTGCCTTGGAAAGAGATCAAGGGTTTCGGCGGAGGCTCCGATTCGGAGGGCACCATGCTCTACTGCACTGTGACCAGCAAACTGGAAAACGGCGTCTTGCGGGGGGGCGTCTACCGTTCCCGGGACCGCGGGCAGACCTGGCAGTCGGCGATGGGCCGCGGCATCAATGTGGACACAACGAAAGCCGACCGGTGGTCTTACGGTCCTATCTCACAGTACAAGCAGGTTCTTGCCACTGACGCTAGACCGTTGACAGTTTACGTCACGAATACAAGCACGGGCTTTCATCCGCCACATCATGAGACAGTCTATCGCAGCGATGACAGTGGTGACAACTGGCAAGCGACTTTCTTCCAAGACCCGCGTTTTCAACAATACAACGTGGCTCCCAACTACGTCACCGCCTCGTCGGGACAATCGTACAAAGGAGGCGATACCCCCTTCGGCGCTGCGATCTGCAACAGTGACCCGAGCCGGTTGATCCTGGTGTGGAGCCAGTCCTACGCTACCCATAATGGGGGCGACACGTGGTTCAACGGTGATACCTACCCCGCTGCCGGCCAGCAACCCAAGCCGGGCAGCGCATGGGTGTGTACCGGCCTTGTCGTCACCACGACGTGGAACTACTATATCGACCCGTTCGAAACCAACCGTCATTACATCGCCTATACGGACATCGGCTTCGCTCGGTCCATCGATAGCGGAAAGTCCTGGATTTGGTGGGACAAGAACACCTGGGCCCCATGGCGAAACACCTGCTACGAGACCGCGTTCGACCCGGACATCCCAGGCAAAATGTGGGGTGCGTTTTCCAACGTGCACGACATCCCAAACGACAACATCATTTCCGAGCGTCACAGCCACAACGGGCCCGGCGGCGTGTGCATCTCCCATGACTTCGGCGCTTCCTGGAAGCCGGAAGCGCAGGGTCTGCCGCTGCGGCCGGTGACCTCCATCGTGCTCGACCCCCGCAGCCCCAAGAACACCCGCACGCTCTACGCCGGCCTCTTCATGGAAGGCGTATACAAATCGACCGATGACGGCAAGACCTGGACGCTGAAGAAAAATGGCCTGGGCCATCCGCTGAACATCCGCGTCTCCCGTGTGATTCTGCACAAGGATGGAACACTCTTTGCGATGATCTGCGCCATGCGTCCCGCCCGGGGAAAGCCGCTCATGAGCGAGGGAGTCGGGCTGTACCGGTCCAGGGACGGCGCCGAGACCTGGGAGAAGGTCAACGCATCCCAGCTTTTTCTGTATCCCAAGGACTTTGCGGTCCACCCGCAGAACAGCAACATTATTCTGGTGGGCGTGTGCGACGCGGGCGGGGGTGATCAGTCCGGCGGTCTCTACTGCACGCAGGACGGCGGCCAAACCTGGCAGCGCATTGGCCGCCAGGCCCAACAAACCTTCGGTGGCTATTTCCACCCAAAGCACGATGGATGGATTTACATGACACTCACCGAGGGCGCTGCCGGCGCAGGTCTGTGGCTCTCGCAGGACAACGGTCAAACGTGGCAGGCGTTCGACGATTTGCCCTTCTCGAACATCCAGCGAGTGACATTCGAACCATCCGACGACGGTCTGATCTACGTCACCACTTTCGGCGGCAGCATCTGGCGAGGCCCAGCCGTGCCGCACCGTGTACGAGGGATGAGAGACGAGGCACGAGAGATGAATCGTCCGTCGTCGGTCGAGATACGAGATGCGATATACGAGATACGACATACAACATATGGACAGGAGGCAGAAACACATGGCTATCCCTAAGATAACCTCGGGTCCACCGATACCTCAGCCGCGCATCTCGCGACGAACGTTCCTGAAGGGTTCGGCCGCCACGGCCGTGGCGATAGGAGTAGCGACACTGCCGTTAGCATGCGCGGCCGTCGAGAAGCCTGTGCCTGGCACGTCGAACAACCGACTCCCCAAAGGCAAGGTCATCGACTGTCATGCGCACTTGACTCATCGGAGCCGCACGACATGGGAAGCGGACGACCGCAAGCTCATTGAGGCGGCGGACAAGCTGGGAATCGACCAATTGTGCTGCTCGATCCTCACACCGCGCCGGCCTGCGACCGCCGAGGGCTTTCAGGAATGCAACCGGTGGACGGCCGACGGGATACGCCGGTTCCCCGATCGGGTGCTCGGCTACTGCTATGTAAATCCCGGCTACGGCCGAGAGGCGTTGGAGGAAATCCGCCGCTGCGTGGTGGATCGTGGGTTTATCGGCATCAAGCTCTACAACGAGTACACCTGCACGGAGCCGGTGGTCTTTCCCATTGTGGAGCTGGCGATTGAGCTGGGCGTGCCGATCCTGCAGCACGCCTCGCACTCCCACTACTTCGTTGATGACCAGCCGCGTATGTCCGACGGTGGGCACCTTGCTGAACTATCTCGCCGCTACCCGAAGGCCATGCTCATCTGCGCGCACATCTCCGGCGGGGGCGATTGGGAGTGGACGATCAAGGTTCTGCGCCACGCGCCGAACGTCTTGCTCGATACCAGCGGCAGCGTAACAGATGAAGGCACAGTGGAGATGGCAGCAGCAGTAGTAGGGGTGGATCGGCTCGTCTTTGGCTGTGACTCGTCCATGACAGCAGGGGTGGGCAAGATTCGCGGGGCGAACCTGAGCGCACAGGACAAGCAGAAGATCCTGAGCGGGAACATGACGAGGCTCTTGCGGAGGGGAAAATTATGATCGTTGACGTGAATGCTTATCTCGGCCATTTTGCGTTCCGCCTGCTGCGGCACAACACGGCCGCGTCGCTGCTCGCGCTGATGGACTCCAAACAAATCGACAAGGCGGTCGTCTCCAGCGCCAGCGCCATTACCTACCGTAACGCACAGGCCGGCAATGAGGAGGTGGTGGAGGAGGTCCGTGGTCATGGCGACCGGCTGATTCCATTTGCCGTCATCAATCCGTTCTACGCCGGCTGGCAGGATGATCTGAAAATCTGCCACGAGGAGTTCGGCATGACGGGCCTGCGCCTCTATCCCAAGTGGCACAACTATCAGCTCTCCAGCCCGTGCTGCCGGGAGCTCGTGAACGCCGCGACCGAGCGAGGCATGGTCATCTCCATTCCCATCCGCGTGGAGGACAACCGCCAGCGGAGCTGGCTGCTGAACGTCCCCGACGTGCCCCTGGAGGAGATTGTCGAGTTGGTGAAAGCTCACCCAAAAGGACGCTTTATCCTGCTGAACGGCATCGGCTACACAGGGTGCCCGCTCGGGCGGAAGGACAACGGTCTGCCGTCCAATTATGCCATCGAGCTGTCCCGCTTGAGTGCCGTGCTGGCGAACGAGCTTGGGCAGCTCATAGCCAACCTGGGCGCCGAGCGTGTGATGTTCGGGACAGGGATGCCCTTCAACTATCCGGACCCCGCATTAGTGAAGCTGGAAGTATTGGACGCGAGCGAGGCCGACAAGGAAAAGATCCGCTCGCAGAACGCGATGACCTGGCTGCGGTTGTAGCACGGGGCGAACGCCGAAAGGATCGAGCAATGCAAAGAAATGAGGATTGTTCAGTTATGCGACTCACATTGATTGTTTCTCTGGTCACCTGTTTGTGCGCGGCTTGGTCGGCGGTTGGGTCTGACAAGCCGCTGGTCGTTGAGATTTGGCCGGGCACGGCTCCGGACGAAAACGGCAACATCGGCGAGGAAAAGTTCCGCATGTCGCCGAAGCTGGACCGCAAGCAGGTCGAGGTCACCGAGTCGACGAAGCTGGTGACCAACGTCACCAAACCGACACTGACGATCTATCGGCCGGCGAAGGACAAGGACACCGGTACCGCGGTGCTGATCTGCCCCGGGGGTGGCTACTGGGACCTCTACTGGCAACTGGAAGGCGAGGAAGTGGCCGCCTGGTTGAACTCAATTGGCGCCACCGGCATCATCCTCAAGTATCGTGTGCCGCGCCGACCCGATGAGCCCAAGGGCGAGCCGGCCCGCCGCCCGCTCCAGGATGCACAGCGGGCCGTCAGCCTGGTGCGGAGCAGAGCGAGTCAGTGGGGCATCCAGCCGCAGCAGATAGGAATGGTAGGTTTCTCGGCCGGCGGCCATCTGGCTATTGCGACAGCAACGAGCTTTGACCGGCGAACCTACGAGCCAATCGATGACGTGGACAAAATCAGTTGCCGGCCCGACTTTGCCATTGGAGTCTATTCGGGCTACCTGAAGGCAAAGGACAAGGATGAGATCGCTCCCGGCCTGCGTATCCCGCCCAGAACGCCCCCGATCTTCCTCGCGCACGGCGGGGACGATATCATCAGCCCACCGGATCACAGTGTGTTGATGTACCTTGCGCTGAAGAAAGCAAACATCCCGGCGGAACTGCACATCTATGCGACGGCCGCACATGACTTCGGCGTCCGTACGAGCGACCAACCGTGTTCCACGTGGACGCAGGCATGTGCCACTTGGCTGCGGCATCAGGGATTCCTCAAGCCGCCCAAGCAAATGCACTGAGCCAGTGGATTCTCCTCCCGTCTCTTTCCCTCAACGGCCTGTACCTGACCATCGTCCAGGTATCATGTACGGCGCGCACAATCGCAATCCGGGCGAACTTCGCCAGCCTCAAGTCTGCGACGACGTTCGTTTGAGTTCGCCGGCAGAGTATTCTGTTCTCACAGCTATGGTCCGCGTCAACGCGAATGTACATGTTCTCACGGCTCTTTCCTCACAACATCGATGACGAACTTCTGGGTTGTCACGCCGACTCGCTCAATATCCACAGAAAGGACCTTTTCGCCGCCCCAACGCAGGACCGCCTCATCGAGCTTCCGCACCTGGCGATCAATGGTGATAGTGACGATGACGTCGGCCCTGCCCGGCACATCTGGCGTGCCTGAGAGCACGCCGGCCGCTTCGTCGATTTTGAGCCACGCGGGCCCCTTGGTAAGCGTGAATCGGGGCTTCTCGATGTCGAAGTAGCCGCTTGTCTGCCGGTCGTCCGCCATCCGCGAACTGAGGTCACCCAGAGATCGATTGGCGAGTACCTTATAACGGTACTCGGTGCCAACCTGGGCGGTAACTATCGGCTTACTGTAGATAACGGGCCGTGGAGCAACGGCGAAGTCAGACGGCCCGCTGCGCTTGCCCTGCTCGTCAACCGCCACCACACGGTAGTAGGTCTTGTTGGCAGCAGACAAATCCACGTCGATGCCAAGCACAGCCAGTTCCGCAGCCGAGGTCTCGGCGATGAAGTTCGCCGGGAACCACGGATTCCAGTCAGCCATCTCCTCCTTGGTCACGCCCACCACGCTCTGGTGCCTCTGGTCAGCTATCGTGAAGCCCTTCTCGTCACTGCCGTAGGCCCGGTACTTGACCGGCCTGCGACCCACCGGGTTGGCTTTCCAACGGAGAGTGCCTACACTCTTGGCCGGGTCGTAGTCCACGGTCAAATCGAGCGGGTGAGCGGGGCCATGGGGAGTGAATCGCCAAGTCTTGCTCCAGGGCCCCCACACGCCCTTGTCGTCCTGTGCCCGCACGTGCCAGTAGTACGTGCGATCCGGCATCAGCAGACCCGACTGGGGCAGGGTATACTGGGCCTTGACTGTGATGCTCTCCTTGCCGGTGACCTTGTCCTTTTCCTTACTGGCTTCGGCGGTTCGTGAGATAAGCTTGTAGAAGCTCATCGAGAGCGGCCACTTCATATCGGCGCGGGCGGACAGTTCAAACTGGTAATCGGCAATTTTATCGCCGTCGGGGTCGCTGGAAGCCGTCCACTGAAAGACGACGTCCGTTCCGTTCGCTTCGCCTTCGTCGAGCGGCCGGACGGCGCCGACCGGCGCTAATGGCGGTCTTGAGGCCGACCGCTCGACCCATTTGTGAGTAATCCGCACCTTGCGGTCGCCTGTGGACTGGTCACTGTACGTGAAAACATTCTCGCCCACGGCCATTTCCGGCAGCGCCAAAGGGGCCATCTGCACGTCATTGATTATCGCCAAGTGCCGAAGCCGCGATGGCCCTTCCAGCCGGCACTTGAGCTGGTAATCGTAGCAGGCCGGACCAACAATCGAAAAGAACTTATCAATGTTGTCTTGCGCTGGCCTCCAGGTCTTGCCATCCTGGCAAATGAAGAACCGGGCCCCCGTACCCTCTACGTTGAGGCGGCCTCCCACGAAGACGTACGGGCTGCGCATCGACCAGACGATCGTGCCGGTCTTGCCCTCGTAGGCAGCCAAGCCGTCCGGCGCCATCGTGATATTCTCCACAGCCGCAGCCCCTTTGCGCCACACGACCTTAGAGAAATCCGGGCGATACTCCCAAAGGCCATTGTAGATCGCGCTTTCGTACGTGGGGGTCACGTGCAGCATCCCGTGATACTTGAGCGGGCGGAGCTGTCCCCAGCGCCATGTGAGCGCCTCGCCTGGACGCAGGACCATGTTCATTGTGGTATCGGACTTGCCGGAGCGTTCGCCTGCGACCTGTCCCTCGAAAAAATACATGGAGCACATTTCCGGCTCGGCCCACCATGTATCCGGAAACAGGATTCCCTTGGAATGGGTCCGCTTGATTAAGTCGTGGTCGCGCACGATGTCCTGTTCGCCGGCTACAGTCTGGTTGTCTCGCAGGAGGTAGACGGAGTGCATGTCGCCGTCATAGAAGTGCCAGCCGCCGTCATAGAAAGCCTGCGAGATGCAGTGGCCCAGCGCCCGTGCCGGCGCCACTTTGAAACCGGCCTCGCGCCATAGCGTAGCCAAACAGATGGAGTCATTGCCGCAGGTGTTGTACCCATAGATATTGAAGACCTTCACAGGGTCGCCCAGCTCACTGTTGTCGCCCGGGGAATGGTGTCGATACCGGATCTCCTGGAACCAGAGGGCAAAAGCCTTGTCCGCATCCGTCATGCCCGGTGAGACAGCGGAAGAGACAATCTCTTCGACGCTGCGGAAGTTGTTGCGGCCATTGGAAAGCCACGGGTTGACCACGTCGACGTCACCGACGTTTTCCATCCGAACCGAGCGGTTGGACTCCCAGGTCTGGAGGAAGGCCCCTTCCCTCGCTATCCCGCAGCCCATAGGCGACCGGCAATTGCGGCCATCCATTGTGCCGCTTTGGAGGACCGTGTACTTGTGTCTCGCCCCCATCGAAGCGGTGATCTCCTCGACGTGCGACTTGGCGACGTCGGTCGGATGTGTATTAGTGGACCAGGGGTGCAACACAGCATCGGTAACAACCGCACTTGCAGGATAGGGAGCTTCTGCAAGAGCCGCCGAAGCAGCGAACAGGGCCAACGCGAATGCAGGGGCTCTCTGGATCATTTTTCACCTCTCAAGGATCGGCACTAAACGTATTGTACCTGTCAGATATCGTTCTCGGCCGGCACTACGAAGGGCTTTTGGTAGTCGCGCGTTAGAAGAGCCGTCCGCCGCCGGATTATCGATAGACTTCTTCCTGTCTGAGTCGATCCCGACCCATGGGACGAAGGTCAGCCGGGTCTTTTCCAAGAACAAACGACGACTGAGATGTCTCATTGCTATTCTCCCTGAAGCAATCAATACTCATACGCAGGACCGCCACCGGCAGCACCGCACGTGATGACCCATGCTATCTTTCTGCAACGACGAATGCAAGCAAATAGACGCCGGCCATTGAATCCTTTATTGGCCCGATATTTTTTTGAAAATTGCAATATTCAGCCAAATAATGATATATATTCGGACTCGATTCAGGCAAAATCAGCATCTGTAGTGACATTTTGGTGACAAGGTTTTGTCGAAGAATTCTAACAATTTGTGACTCAGGAGAAGTGTGTCTTGTGGCATAGTCTTTTACTTAAATGCTTCAGTCAAGACGCACGGATAGTCGTACTGATAACATGTAGTCTGCTGTTTCTAATTGCCCTCACATGGTTGGTGTTGCGTGGTGATTTCTCCTGATTAATGGGCTTGCCCTGCTCTCATCATCAATAGTTTTTTGTAATTCCCATCCCCCATAAAAGAAAATAAGAAGCTATTTTTCTGCTAATGGGGAATAATAGGCCTATTGAGAAAAATAAAACTACTCCCTACTCACCTACTGAGAGCACATATCTTTTTCTTATTCGTCAAAAAAAGATATGCCTGCATTCCTGTTTGTCCTGTTGGTCAGTTCTTCAATAGTTATTTTCTCTCCCCAAAAAACAAAATAACTCCCTTTTTTCTGCTTACAGGGATAAGGGAATTTTGTAGTTTTGATAGGAAATAACCTATTTGTCTGTTTCTCAATATTCCTATTGTCCTTGCTCCTGTTGGAAAGTAGTGATATATTCTCCACTGTTCTAAGAATGGTTATGTCGAATCATTTAACAGAAGAATGAATGATTGAATTGTATGAGGATCATTATGAAAAGAAATAAGATACTTAAAATTTTAAATCCAATTTTAGTGGTGTTTTTCCTTAATCAGGCTATATCGGCAATATTCCGCGACAGTTTCTCTCGCCCGGCGTTTGATATTTTTCACAAAACCGCCGGGATGATTTTACTCTGCCTTATCGCTTTGCATATAATTTTGAATTTTAACTGGGTAAAGGCAAATTATTTCTCGAAATAGTTATTTCTTATCACCATCGGATAGACAAGATTCCACTTAAAGTGATATGTTGTTAGCCATCTTCAGATTAGCATAGCCAAACAATGGTTGAACTGCTGCAAATGGATCCCTGTTCCGGAGGAAATGGGACGTTCAATCCGGTGTCAAACGTATGTTCAATCCGTGTGTCTTTGCTTACGAAAACCGATGGGAAACATTTCAGGAAGGTACATCCCATTATCCACTATCAAATCTGCATCTATCTCAAATTGATTAGCATGTCATTCACGCATTAGAAAATTTCTGATTCTGGGCTACGAGTTTGTAAGCAATCTGTGTGGTGTGAGTACCGCACGTTCGCCAGACAAAAGCAAGAGTACATTAAGAAAATTCATATTAGCCAATTCTAAATAACTCTGGTATCATTGTGCATTGAATATGCCAGACTCGCGGATTCTATGTGAATTACTGAAGACAATATCATTCAAGTTTTCACAAGATCCAGGAGAGCGATAGAATGCTTCTAATGTTTTCTCTAATCCAGAAGCACCTCTTTTTGCTTATGGGCATTGGGCTCGGCATTGTATTGGTTGTACACATTCTTCTCCAACGTCAAAGCCCAGCCGTAACCCTTGCTTGGTTACTGGCGATCCTGTTTATGCCCTACGTCGGGGTGCCCCTATATTTGGTCTTGAGCGGACGCAAGGTCCGTCATACAACCGCCAAGAAAGGCTGGCTCGATCTAACCGGCATCGAACTTCCGTCTTCAGAAGGTACCGGCCCTGTGCGTCGCCTTCTTAGAGCCTACGGCGTGCCAGGTCCGTGTGCCAACAATAAATTCGAATTGCTTGGTTCCGGCGAAGAAGTCTACAGAAGCCTGATCCGACTTATTGAGGAGGCGCAGAATTCAATCTACATTGCTATTTATGCGTTTAATAAGGATCCTATTGCAGAAGACATCCGGTATCGTCTGGCTGAAAAAGCAATGCAGGGTGTGGATGTGCGATTGCTGTTGGATGGTGTTGGGTCCTTACATACTCACCGCCGCTTCTTCCATTCACTTACTAAGGCCGGGGGGCACCTCGCCTACTTTATTCCGCTCCTGCATCGACCCTTCCGAGGGCGGACGAATCTGCGGAACCATCGCAAGATTGCCCTCTTTGACAACAAATGTGTCTTGAGCGGAGGTCGAAATATCGGGACTGAATATATGGGTCCATCGCCAACGTCGGACCGCTGGCACGATTTATCATTTGTCTTGCATGGGCCCGCGGTCAAGCACTACGCAAAAGTCTTCCGTGCGGATTGGGAATTTGCCGCTGATGAAGTTCTGGAGCCTATATCGAGCATCCCACCGTGTGATCTCCAATCCAAGGCTTTGGCCGCTGTCCAGGTGGTGCCCTCCGGGCCGGACGTCCCGCACGATGCCCTGTACGACGCTATCATCACCACGGCCTTTAACGCTGAGCAACGATTGTGGATTGCCAGTCCCTATTTCGTTCCGGACCAGGCCCTGGCTCAAGCTCTGGAGATCGCAGCCCAGCGCGGCGTGGATGTCAGGATTATAGTACCGGCCAAGTCCAACTATGCCATGGCCGATATGGTAAGGGGGAGATACCTGCGTAATCTGCAACAGGCTAGTGCCAAGATCTATCTCTATCTACCGCGAATGATGCATGCCAAGATCCTGCTTAAGGATGATGACCTCGCCATGATCGGCACCGCGAACATGGATGTGCGCAGTCTCTTCCTCGATTATGAAATCGCTGCCTTTTTCTACGATATAGGCTCAATCAAGGCGATTGAGTCATGGATGAATGATACATTCCGTGATTGTCGCCAAGGCGTAAAGGATGCATCCATACTACGCAATCTGCTTGAGGCGGTCATACACATCATGGCGCCGATGTTTTGACGGCATGATGCATTATTGATTTATCCTATACATATATAATTGTCACCTCAACTCCCGTCTTGCCAGCCAAAGACCCGGTAACATTGGCAGCCATAGCGTAAAGCCGCGTAATAGCAAAGTAGCTGTAAGCGCTGCCTCAACTGGGATACCGAGTGCACTAAGCATGCCTGTGGAACTTGCTTCAAAAATGCCTATGCCAAGTGGAATCGGACTAAGCGTGGCAATTATTGAGGAAACTACAAAACTGGGAAACGCCGCGAGAAATGAAACGTCCTGTCCTATAGCAAGCAACATTATCCATAGCGTTGCTGCGTCAAGCAGAAATACTGCGACATACAATAATATTGATGTAACCACCAAGGACCGATTACGTAGTAGGTGTTTAGGCGCTTGGGTAAATCCCTGTAGTAAATCTCTGACGTTTGGCAGCCGTGTCAATAGCTTTGGAATAGCTCTCTTGCTCCAGTGCTGCAGCATTAATGCACTGGCAGGGATTGCCACCGCCACCAGGCAGAACAATCCTACAAGCAACAGAATCCAGATGTGAATTGCGTGATAGAACCACAGCAGGGCCAAGCTTGCTAACGCGACAATCAGATAGGCCACATAATATGCTACGAGGCTTACTAACATCATAGCCATACAGAGATCTGTAGGCACCCCACGACGTTTCAAGGCTGCGATGAAAAAGCTGATTCCGCTCGCTCCACCGCTCGGAAGGGCCTGGTCTGCAAATAGTTTGGCAAAGGCAAGCGGTACGAATGAAAAAAAACTTTGCCGTATATTAACATAATGCAGAGCCCGTTTCCAAACTAACGCGGTACAAACGTAAGTACCGAATTGCAGAAGCAAGGCTACCAGCAACCACATAGGCCTGGCCTCACGTGCCAGTTTGGCAAAATGTTCTATTTCACCGAGGTGAGTTACGGCCGCGATTACTCCGGCCAGCAACAAAATGCCTAAAAACCACGATCTGAATTTGTGGCCTTTTGTTTTCGCTGGAAACATCGGTGAGTTATTTTTGTTGTTTTCTGTCTCTGGCATATCACTAAATTTCTAATAGACGCTTGATACGTTCCACAGTAGATGGGTGAGTCATAAACAGTTTTGCTGCTGAGCTGCCGGTTAGAGGCTGAACGATGAACATATTGCTCTGGGAGTCGGGAACATGCAACGGTATCCGCTTGTTGGCGTTTTCGAGTTTGTACAGGGCGTTCGCGAGACCTCGGCCTGTCCCTGCCAATTCAGCCCCAAGTCGGTCGGCTTCGAACTCTCGAGAGCGGCTTATGGCAAGCTGTATGAGTGTAGCAGCCAGAGGTGCGAGAATCAGAAGCAACAGAGCAATTAGCGGATTCGCCCTTCTATCTCTGCTGCCGCCGCCCCAGAACGCCAGATAGCTGATCCAGCTTATGGCTCCGGCAACTACGGCCGCCATAGTACTGTTCAGAATATCTCTGTGTTTAATGTGTGATAGCTCATGAGCAATGACACCTTCGAGCTCATATTCATTGAGCTTCTCACGCAGCCCCGCAGTTACACATACGGCACTATGATGCGGCCCGCGACCCGTTGCAAAGGCATTAGGAGCTGTGGCTGGGGAAACGTATACCCGAGGCATCGGCAAGCCAGCTCGCTTGGCGAGCCGGGCCACGGTGTTCCACAGTTCGGGATCGTCTTCTTCGTAGACCTCGACGGCCCGCATTGTCGCCAGGGCAATCTTGTCACTGAAAAAAAACTCAAACAGATTCATTACTGATCCAATCACCAAGGCAGGCAACAGGGCCGACTGGCCACCAATTAAATAACCTATCGCCAGACACAGGCCCATTAGCCCCCCCATTAACATCACCGTTTTGATATTGTTCCATAATCTGTACATATATTATCCCTGTTTAAATTTTTGTTGTTCCATGTATTATTATTCATTGTCTACTACTTTGCCACAACTCCTTTCATGCCACCTGATATAAGTGTTTCGAGATTCGCCAAAATTCTTGGCAGCATGAGACCTCTCGGGCAGGCAAGATACTTCGACTCCCAGAGAGGATCGAATTTTTCTTTGTATTGGCGCAGGCCCTGGAAGTTGTAGAAGTGCTCACCGTGGCGGAAGATGAATGTTCCGAGTCTATGCCATAACGGAGCCAGCTGTCTATCTTCAAGCCCCGACATTGGGGCCATACCAAGGTTGAACCAATTGTAGCCTTGCTGTCTCCCCCATAGCATAAGCTCAACGAACAGGTAATCCATAATTCCACCTGGGGCTGAGGGCAGGTGCCGCATCAAGTCTATGGAAAGCTCCTCTTTTTCCGCGCCGGCCCAGATATTGGCAAAGGCGACAATGCTTCCTTCTTTACGGACTATTGCCACCGGAGTTTTTTTGATGTAAGCCGATTCAAAGAAACCAAGAGAGAATCCTTTCTCACGCGTATTCTTCTCTTCGAGCCAGGCATCGGATATATGCTTGAGCTGGTCGAGCACATCAGAAATCTGCTCACAAGGGACAACGCTGAAACTACAATTTTCTCTTGCAATTTTGTTGTATGCGTGGCGCAGTCCCTTTCGGGACGAACCCTCAAGCGAGAAGTCTTTGAGATGCACACGACCTTCTTCACCAAGCTTGAGGAATGTCATCCCAAGATCAAGATAGAGATCGAGATTATCACTTTCAATCTGATAGAACACGGGCCAGCCGTCATGACGGTCACACAGCTCGCGGTACCTCCACAGAAGAGACTCCCACTCCTGCTTGGATCCAACGGGGTCGCCCATGGAAATCCAACTGCGTCCTTCAATGCCATACATTATGAAGCAGCTGCGGCCCTCGCTGAGCAAAAAGGACTTGTCACCCAACAAAGCCAGACAGGCACAAGTCTTCGGCGAACGCCTCACGATGTCCTCGACCGCCAGCATAGTTTCGGGATCCGTTGGTAAAGGCCCTGCGACGCGAGGGGACAATAGTCTGACGACACCGTAAAGCAAAACCAGGACGGCTGCTCCCGTGGTTGCCCGCATAAACCTCGGTGCATCGGCATTTACGGCAAATCGCCACCAGAGCTGACCAGAATACTCCACATGCTTATGTGAGAAAATACCCAGCCAAACGGAGCTGATGAGTACAGCGGTTATAAGAATGGCCCATGTAGGAGTGAGCCGTTCACTTATCACGGAAGCCTTTCTGTAGAACTCACGATGACAGGGCAAGAATATCAGCAGCATCACGGCAAGTATGATTGCCTCTTCGTAGTCAAGGCCTTTCAGCAGCGAAAGAACGATTCCCAAACCCAGCAGGGCAACAGTGAGATGATAAGCCGCATCCACACGTCGCTGAAGCCCGCGGGCCAGTATCAGTAGACCTGCGCCGGCGAGGCTGCCCAAAAAGTGAGAAAGCTCCATTGCAGGAAGGGGCAGCAGTTCCACCAGCCAGGTGATCCGCCCCTTTGTGGCGGGCAAGGCCCCGGAGAAAAGCAGTATGACACCGGCGATGAAACTCGCAGCCGCAAGAACGTGAGGCGTGACTGCAGAACCCCATTTTCCAAAAGTGACTCCAAACCTTTGTAGTGAGCGTTTCTTTGCTGCCATTTCGTAGACGGCCAATAATGTGGTAGCCACAGCAAAAGGAAGCAGATAGTAAATAAGCCGATACAACACCAGGCAACTTAGGACTGACGATTTTTCCACTCGGTCTGACAGCAATAGCAGGATCACCGCTTCAAAGACGCCAAGACCACCTGGCACATAACTTAATAGTCCGGCTGCCTGGGCGAGCATGAAGATACCCAGAAATTCAATATATGTCAGCTTTGCAGCGGCCGGCAGAAGGGCATAAAGAACACCACAGGCTAAGAGCCAGTCGAGCGAGGCAATTGCAATCTGGCCGACAGAGATCGGAAAAGACGGTATGGTGAATTCCCACTCACGGATTGTTAGAGGTCTTCGCCTCAAAGCAATGACAATCAGATATGCAGCTACAACGGCGATGAAGATCATGCCGATGGGCTTTACCGTAGCAAATGGAAGATGTAATGCGGCAGGAATTTCACGAGATTCCGAAATAAAGACTACCCCTCCAATGGCGAAGAATCCCAACCAGAAAGTCAGGCCGCAGAAAATGACCAACTTGGCCACCTCCCCCGCGGACACCCCCAGGGCTGAATAGATACGGTATCGTGCCGTGCTGCCGCCCACGATGGTCATGTTGTGGCTGAACACATAGCCGATAAAGGACGCGACAGCTATCTTGGGATACTCTAAGCGATGGCGGATATAGCGAAGTGCCAGCGTATCGTAGGCTGTTAGCACCCAATAGTCCAGGAAAGTCAGCAGCACCGCGAGGCCAAGAAATGCCAGCCGAACCGCCTTGAGCTCAGCAACTATATCCCGGAAGCGGTAGTGCTTGAGCTCATAGTGCAGCACCACCATCGCCACAATAAATAAACCCAGGCTGATAAGATAGCCAACATTATGTGCCATGCTTCTTTTCATCAGAGTATTAGCCTGTCATAAGCTCAATTTTACCACCTGATTTTATCATAAAACACTCTTTTAGCAACTTCTGCACAACCGATGTAAGCTGCTACGATCACCGCCAGAAAAGCCAGGAAGTGTACTTGAAGCTGCTGGAATCCAAAAATCGCAGCCACTCGGGTAAACGGCAACAGCAATGCAATTACAACTATTGCCAAAGTTGCTGCTATCAAATATTTCCCGGGCTTACTTTTGAAAAATGGCCTGCGTGTGCGAATAACCATCACAACAAGTGCCGCCGAAACAATTGACTCGATAAACCATCCTGTTCTCAACTGTTGCGGCGAAGCATGAAGGATAAGTATAAGCGTGCCGAAAGTTAAAAAGTCGAAAATGGAGCTTAAAAGACCAAATGTAATCATGAATTTGCGTATGAATTTTATGTCCCATTTGTGGGGCTTTTCGAGCAGCTCTGAATCAATACTGTCGGTGGCGATGGCCATTTCCGGTAAATCAGTCATCAGGTTGACCAACAGAATCTGCTTTGGCAGTAGTGGTAAAAACGGCAGGAAAAGTGAAGCACCCGCCATACTGAACATGTTTCCAAAATTAGCGCTGGTCGCCATAAATACATACTTGAGAGTATTGGCGAAGGTTGCTCTACCATCCTGCACACCCTCCAGAAGCACTGCAAGGTCTTTCTCAAGCAATACGATGTCAGCCGCTTCTTTGGCTACATCAACAGCACCGTCCACGGAAATACCAACATCCGCCGCATGCAGTGCGGAAGCATCATTTATACCATCCCCCATAAAACCTGTAATATTACCTGATTTTCTAAGGGCCAAAATGATCCGCTCTTTCTGGTTTGGTTCAACTTCTGCGAAAATATCTACCTGGTTCACTTGCTGAAGAATGGCGTCATCACTAATTTGGCGAAGTTCAGAGCCTGTGATGATGTTCGGTTTCTGTAGACCTATTTGCCGGCCTATATACGTTGCCACATGCCTGTTGTCTCCTGTAATTAGCTTTAGTAAGATGCCAAGCTGCTTTAATCTCTCTATGGTCTCGGTTAGACCCTGCTTGAGAGGATCAAAGAAAGTAAGCAAGCCCAAAAATATCATACCTGTCTCGTCTTCTCTGCCGATCCGCAGCTTATCACCAGGATTTCGGTATGCTATTGCCAATACACGGAATCCTTTGTCGCCAAGTTCCTCAAAACGTTCAATTACTTTCTTTCTTACAGTTGATATGTCAGTTTGAGAGCCATCAGAAAGCTCAGCCTTTGTGCACACATTCAGAACATTAACTAACGCACCTTTCGTAATAATGATGTTTTTTTTGTCTTCATAAGATACCAACACGCTTAATCGCTTACGAATAAAGTCATAGGGCACTTCGTCCAGTTTTTGAAAACCTTCGATTTGAAACTGTTTGTACCTGCGAACAGCTTCATCCATCGGATTTGTGAAGCCTTTTTCAAAAAAGGAATTCAGATATGAATACAGAAGTATCTTTTCATTTTCATTCCCATCGACATCCACGAAAGAGTTCAAAGTCACAAGCCCTTCGGTCAGAGTACCGGTTTTGTCGGAGCAAAGCACATTCATGCTGCCAAAGTTCTCGATAGAAGCAAGACGCTTGACGATTACTTTCTTCTGTGCCATTCGCCGCGCACCGTGGGCAAGATTTACGCTTACAATCGCTGGTAATAGCTGTGGTGTCAGGCCCACCGCAAGAGCAAGGGAAAAAAGAAAAGCGTCCAAAAAAGGTCTTGCTAAATACACATTTACAGCAAAGATCACAATTACCAGCAGTAAAGTAACCTCCATCAAAAAATATCCGAATCGTCTTAGCCCGTGTTCAAAATCTGTTTCCGGAGATTTGAGCTTCAGTCGTTCGGAAACTCGTCCGAATTCAGTCTCTTTTCCTGTTCGGACGACCACGGCCCGCGTAGTACCGCTGACGACATAAGTGCCCATGAAAAGGGCATTTTTACGTTGAGCCAAGGGTGTTTGGAGCGGCAGAATTCCGCCTGTTTTTTCTACAGGGTATGTTTCTCCTGTCAAAGCCGCTTCATTGATGAACAGGTCTTTCGATTCCAAGATAAAGCAATCTGCCGGTATACTGGCACCTGCGGAGAGGATAACTATATCACCAGGAACAACTTCACCGGCAGCGATTTCTTTTTCTTGTCCGTCCCTCAAGACGACTGTTTTTGTTTGCACCATTTTAAGCAATTTGTTAACTGCGCCAACTGCTCCACGTTCCTGCCAGAAACCAAGTAAACCACTGATCAAAACAATTGCAAGTATAATCAGAGCATCGGCGGCATCATGAAGGAAAAAGGATAATAACGACGCGAAAATGAGAATGAGAATAATAGGACTTTTAAACTGAGAGACGAAAATTCTTAAATTGCTTGAATACCTGGGAGCAGATATGATATTTCCCCCGTGCTTAATTAGACGCAGTTTTGCCTCGTCATCTGTTAATCCATTCTCTGAAGTACTAAGGAAACCCAATAGCTTGGTAGTTTGCATACTCCAAAATGTAAGTGTTCGCTCGTCCATGTTACCTTAACGCTTTATTTCTCCAACATTGCCAGAACATCGTATAGTTTGGCTGTGGCCAGACAAGCACAAGTGTCGGCGGCTCCATAGTACATCCACAACTCGTCGCCGCGAAGCAGCAATCCGGTTGGGAAGACAACATTTGGCGTTAAACCAGAAAGCTCATATGGAGCCTCAGCCTGGAATATCCACTCGCGCGACCGAGCAATAACCTTATAAGGCTTATCCTTGTCCAGCAAGGCCACGCCAACGCGGTAGACCAGATGGCCTCCATAGCCCTTAACACCATGATATATAAGCAGCCAACCCTTTTCGACAAGAATAGGTGGCGCTCCTGCGCCGACTTTAATATTATCCCATGCTGCGCCGCCTTCTTCTGGCAACACTGAGTGTGGCTCGCCCCAATGGATCAAATCAGGCGAGTAGGCTGACCAGATATGTTCGTCACCGCCGGCATCAGGACGGTGGAGTACAGCCCATCGGCCGTTGAATTTCTGAGGAAATAGAACGGCGTCTTTATTACTGGGCGACAAAATGAGTCCGATTCGCTCGGCCACAACGAGGTCACAGCTACGTGCTAATGCCACTGCAGCACCTTTAGGAGAATAGGCGGTATAAGCAATATACCAGCATTTATCTTCCGGTATAAATGTGATTCGTCCATCTTCACATCCCCATTCTTCATACTGCCAGTCTGGCTCGCCGTAGGCAAGTATCGGTTTTGGATCGACTTTCCAATCAGTAACGCCATTTTTGCTGCGTGCTATATGGAGATTTGAGAATCCGGCATGGTCTTCGATGCGAAGAAGCAAGACAACGTCATCGCCTTGTTCGGTAGCGCCTGGATTGAGTACGGCGGCGGCCTGAAACGGAAGGTCCAATGGTGAAATGATAGGATTTTTGGAGGATAATTTAAAAATTCTTGTATCCATAACAACACCTTAAAGAAATTAATCAATTCATTATTTTTTTGTTAACAGGCCAGGTTTCTTAGGGTCGAAGATATGCAATGCCCAAATTTCGACCCAGTCATTGACCAAAAACCATGCCAAAGCATATCCCCAGACAAGTGCTGCCCAGCTCCAGCCGAGGGGTGTCATAAACAGGCCATAGACTGCAACCAATGTAGCAACTAATTGAGTACCTATAACCGCTCCAAGCAGAATGTATGAAGGCCGGTCGGCCCAGAAATGCCCGCGGGTACGGGTAAGAAATATGGTCATGTGCCCGGCTACAGAAAGCTTAAGATACATAAGGGTCTGAATAGTGTTCCTGTCCAGTTTGAAGATATGCTCTGCGAGATAAAAAAGACCAAAAGATGCTATCACGCCGGTAATACCTAGTGTCGTTGCAACTCCAAGCACTCGGTGCATATTCCATACTTCAGGAACATCTGAGATATGGGCTCTGTCATAAGCTATAGAAAGAATAGCGCCGTCATTAAGTAACGCCAGCAGAACAATCATTACGGCAGTCACGGGGTAAAACTTGAAAACGAGTATGCTAAGTGTCATAAACAGTAAAACACGAATTGTCTCGGCAATCCGGTAAGTGGCGTAGCTGTTCATTCTCTGGAATATTTTCCGGCTTTCTTTGACAGCATCGATAATTACGGATAGCCCTGGTGTCAGCAACACAATATCCGACGCTGCTCGGGCGGCATCGGTAGCACCCGATACAGCTATAGCGGCATCAGCTTTTTTTAATGCCGGCGCGTCATTAACACCATCGCCTGTCATTCCAATTATGTGGCCTCGTTTCTTCAGGACATCCACGATATGATACTTGTGTTCGGGAAACACCTGAGCAAAACCATCCGCTTCTTCAATAGATTCTGCCAATCGGCTCGATTCATGATGTTTTGTATCACCGAACATTTGAGCGTCGAGAATATTTTTGCCTAATCCTATTTGACCGGCTATTTCTTTAGCTATAGCTACCTGATCTCCGGTTACCATTTTCACACTTACACCCATTTGTTTTGCTGCGATAATAGTATCTTTGCAGTCTTCTCGAGGCGGGTCGGACAGAGCAAGCACACCTAAATATTGCCATTGATCTTTTTCGTCAGTTCTGGCAACTCCCAAAGAACGATAGCCTTTACCGGCAAATTCATTTACTGTTTTTTCCATCATCTCCTGGATATCTGATTTATTTGCTGCAAGTTCAAAAATGACCTGTGGAGCACCTTTACTGACTTTAAAAACCTTTCCACTGGAGTCCTTGATTGTGGCTTCGGTTCGTTTATGAACAGGATCAAAAGGCTGGAAATGCACGACTTGATAAGTGCCCATTACCTGTGAGTCTTTCAAACCACTGATCACAGCGAGGTCAATCACATCTTTGTCCTCTGCTCGTGAAGCCAATGCACCTGCAAGAATGATTTCCTCACCTGGGACTTTCGTGAAAGCAACCGGTTCACCGAGGATCAGCTTGTTTTGAGTCAATGTTCCTGTCTTATCTGAACACAGAATATCGATGCCTGCAAGTTCCTCAATTGAAGCAAGTCTTCGTACGATAGCTTGTTTGGCAGCCAGTAGTTTTGCACCCACTGCCATGGTCACCGACAGAACTGTAGGCATGGCGACAGGGATTGCCGCCACCGTCAGCACCAAGGCAAATCGTAGTGTTGTCAAGATTTTCTCATGTCTGAAGAGTGCGGCCATAAGAATTAATGCAACCAGTGCCACAGCGAGAATTATCAGGTAATCTCCGATTTTCAATACTGCGCGTTGAAAGTGACTTACAGTTTTGGCTCCTTCGACCATTTGCGCCGTCTTACCAAAATAGGTATTGGCTCCGGTACCATAAACAATTGCTTCAATTTCACCTTGATTTACAATAGAGCCGGAATAAACATCATCTTCTTTTTTTCGCTCGACAGGCAGCGATTCGCCTGTCAACGTGGACTGGTCGACTTCTATTGGATCCCCTTCAAGAAGTTTGGAATCGGCAGGTATTATTTCCCCCAGACGAAGGCGGATGATATCGCCGGGAACCAATTCGCAAGAGGGTATTGTTTTCCATGCACCGTCTCTTCGAACGCGAGCATTCAGAGCCAATTTCTTCTTCAACGCCTCAATGGCATTTCCAGCCTGATATTCTTCCCAAAAGCCGACGACTGCGTTCATTAAAAGTAAAACCAGGATAATCCAGAAATCGGCCCAGTGACGTACGATCGCCGAGAGGATTACAGCAGCTTCAATCATCCACGGAATGGGACCCCAAAAATAGGTGAAAAATTTTAGGAACGGACGACTTTTCTTTTCTTGAATCTCGTTAGGCCCATATTGGGCCAGCCGTTTCTGCGCCTCGGCTTGACTGAGGCCGTCCGGCGACGACTCCAATTTCTTCTCCAGTTCCGGCAAGGGCAGAGATTTCAAATCATCCTTCGCATCGGGCTTCAATCCGGGCGCCTTGGGTTGGTCGGCATTAGATTTCATAATGAGTATTCTTTCTGATACGCGAGTAATTGCCCCGCGTAGCCAGCCGTGGGAATAGGTAGGTCTCACCGTTTGGGCCACGAACGGCAGCCGGATTCAGGACGCCTTCGATCTCCCAAAGATTGCCCGGTTCCGGCTCCATTATCTGCCCCATGCGCTGAAACTTAAATCCACTCATAAAATCCTCTCACAGGGTCACGCTTGCTGATCGCGATCTAAACAGGCAATGATTGCTTCGGTAACCCGTTTACTCTCATTGGGACCTCGAACCGGGATAGAAACAACACCTGCTTCTTCGGCCGGATAGTCGTTTCCACCAGGGAACAAGGCGTCACCTATGAAAATCATCTCTTTCAATGAAACACCAAGGATGTCTCGCAGTTTTCTTACTCCGTATGCTTTGTCAATGCCAGGTTTGGTGATGTCAATGGATGTTGCGCCGCCCAGTCGAACCGAAAACTCGGGAATTAAAGCGTCAAGGATTGCCTTGATCTTTTTCCGCTTGGCGAAATCAGGGTCCCATTTGTTCTTTTCTTCCAAGGGTGCCTGCTGACCTAAGGCGGAATATGTTATCTGGCTTCCCCGGTCTTCGATGACCTCTCCCCAGACCTTTTCGACCTTGAAGCCCGCTTCTCCCAGCGCCTTCTTTAGCGAACTGACGATTTTTTCTTTTTCATCCGCAGTGAAATCTTCCGAGTAGATCTTTTTCCAATCCCCTGCGTATTGGAAGAACTTTGTTCCACATGTCGGAAGGATGGATAGGTTCACCAGGTGCTTGTCATGGGGCAGATTGGAGAGCAGTTGTTTTTCAAACTGCGGCCAATTGCCTCCGGAAATCACGGCCACTTTGACTATACCGAGAAGGTCGTGCAGCAGTGCCGACATTTCGGCATCAAGAGACGATTTACTTTCAGCAAGTGTACCGTCCAGATCAAAAACAATTAGCTTTTTCATTGTCCTTCCACCATAAGCTCTTGTGCATTCATTTGGGATTGCCCCACTTCCAGTTCCGGATTTCCGGCAGGTCCTCGCCATATTTGTCGAT
>Ga0224495_10000393_pt1 | contig 35377 bp, 34 predicted proteins | sample SF_Jul11_sed_USG_FD_168128 | JGI IMG/M metagenome (GOLD analysis project Ga0224495, IMG submission 168128) | Sediment microbial communities from San Francisco Bay, California, United States - SF_Jul11_sed_USGS_4_1 | ecosystem: Environmental > Aquatic > Marine > Sediment | place: USA: California... | reverse complement strand
CGGACGACCGGCTCAACACCGTCTCGCGCGTCCATCCTCAAGAGGCTTCCCGTGGAATCGCATGACGGTTCGTAGAATGCGGGAACGTACACGCCTCGTACGCGTGCCAAAGAGGACAGGGTCTCCATGCGGTCCGCACCCGCATCGCGTGACGCGCGGTGAGCCTCCGCGATTTCCAGGATCGCGTCCTCGCCCTCCCCGATCAGCAGCGCATCGAAGAACGGTGCCATCGGCTCGGGATTGTAGACGCACGGCCCGCCTCCCACCACAAGCGGCATCCCCGCTTCGCGCTCCTGAGCCCTCAACGGAATCCCGGCGAGGTCCAGGACCTCCAGTACGTTCGTGTACGTCGTTTCGCAGGGCAGCGTGATCCCTATGAGATCCGCGTCGCGCAAGGGCGCACCGGACTCAAGGCCGAACAGCGGCACGGCCCGCTCGCGCATGGCCTGCCCCATGTCCTTCCAGGGTAGGAAGCAACGCTCGGCGACCAAGTTCGGATGCGAGTTCACGCGTTCGTACAGGATGCTCAACGCTTGATTGGCCATCCCGATCTCGTACGCGTCGGGATAGACGAGCACGACTCGATACGTCGCCTCGGCGTCTGTGAGGGCGCCCCACTCATGATCGATGTATCGGGCTGGACGCTCGACACCGGCGAGCAGTCGCTCGACCTCGTCCCAAGCGCTAGTCGTCACCGGCCGCGCGCTCCTCCGCGTCACTCGCAAAGCGCTCGGTGAGAGAGTGCTTGATACGATCGAACTGCTCGGACAGTCTGCCCAGGTCCGCGCCGCCCTCGAAGTACTTCACTGCCGCATATCCGACGGCCAGAGTGCCGCTCGCGCCGATGCCGCCCTTTATCGCCCACCCGAAGCCGGGAATGAGCGCGGCGGTCTGCCGGGCAATCGTCCGAAACACGAATCCGCCTCCAACAATCGCAACAAGTTCCCGCATACGCTCCATTCCCAGCGGCTCCCCGTAGGCAGCAGCTATCTGGAACAGCATCTTGATCTGGTTCGCAGTCATGAGCGGCATATCCGTGCCCGGAACGAAGGCGACGACGCCGATCGCACCGTTTTGCCACGCCGTGTTCTTGACTGCCTCCAGGGCGACCGCCCTTCGCATGAACGCGTAGTTGTGCGCCAGGGCGAGCCGCTTGTCGGGCACGCGCTCGACCAGCCATTCCCCGAGTTCGTCCTCGACCAAGACCGTGGGATCGGCATGTGCAAGCGTGTCGCGATACGGATGTCTGAGCATCTCGGCTATCGGTGACGACTCCTCGCCGAGAGCGATCACGGCCGTCGGGATGGCGCGTTCCCGCGGGTCTTCGAGCTGTCTTGCGAGTCCCATCTGGCCACTGCCGACGACGCCCACGACAGCATCGACCGCCGAGTCGACGACGAACTCCACACCCGGCTCGGTCACCTCGACCTGCAGCCTCGCGTTGGCCGTATAAGGTCGAAAACTGGCCTGGACGACGTCCACCAGCGAATCCGGTGCATCGGCCTCAACGAAGACCGCGAGCCGGACGGGCTCCTCGCGAAGCTTGTTGATCTGCGATCCGGACTTCACGACATCGCGTACGTCGAAGGGGAGTCTCACAACGAGTCCTTCCTCGAAGGCTAGACGCCATACCGCCGTGCCCACACGGACAGAAGCATACCCGTTCCCACCAGGTTGGTGACCATGGACGAGCTTCCAAAGCTCATGAACGGCAGAGGGATGCCGGTAATCGGCATCAGGCCAATGGTCATGCCCATGTTGACCAGAATCTGGAAGGTCCACATGCTGATGAGTCCCGCCACGATCAGCGAGCCACTGAGGTCACGGGAGGACGCGGCGATCTCCAGTGCGACGACCAGCAGAACTAGATACAGCCCGAGCAGCATGACGGCGCCCACGAACCCAAGTTCCTCCCCAAGTACCGAGAAGATGAAGTCCGTGTGACGCTCTGGGAGGAAGTTCAGATTCGACTGCGTGCCCGAACCGAGACCCTTTCCCGTGATCTCACCGGATCCGATGGCGATCTTGGACTGGGCCAAGTTGTAGCCTGCGCCCCAGGGATCGCGGCTCGGTTCGACAAACACCACCAGCCGATCTTCCTGGTACTGCTCGAGCACGTTGAAGTACAGGACCCCGGCGACGATGACGACACCCGCCAGTGCAAACGCGATGAACCACCGCGGCTTCAGGCCACCGATGAGGAGCATGCCCATCGCGATCGCCACGAACACCATTCCGGTGCCGAGGTCCGGCTGCAGGAGAATCAGTGCGAGCGGGATCATCAGGTAGCCCATCACGCGGGCCACGTCCTTCTTCTCCTCAATACGCCCCTTGTACTGCGATATCACGATCGCCATGATCGCGATCGTCACAAGCTTGGCGGGCTCTGACGGCTGGAACAGCCTGAACCCCGCAATCTCCAACCACGACGTTGCGCCTCTGGCCGTGTCCCCCAGTCCCGGAATGCGAGGACTGATGACCAGAAACGCGTCCAGGATAATCAGCGGGCCTAGGTAGGCCTTGAGCGACGTGTAGTCGAATGCCCATGCAAGCGCCATCATCACCAGGCCGAGGCCGATTCCGAAGAGATGACGCCTGAACAACACGTCGCCGCCGGCCATCGCGGACGTCGCCGACTGCACCACGACGCTGCCGAAGACAACCAGCAATGCCGCAGTCACGAGGAGGGGCAGGTTCACCCACCGGTTGAATCTGTTGGCGTCAGTCCGAACCACTGCTCACCTCGAAACGTCTACTGCCCGAACGTGTTCCACCGGCAGGCCGAGGAGGGCAGCGAGTATCTCTCTGGCGGCCGGAGCGGCGATCGAACCCCCGTGGCCACCCTGTTCGATAACGATGGCTACCGCGTACCGCGGGTCCTCGATCGGAGCGAACCCCACGAACCACGCGTAGTCGTCCTTCCCGGTCACCTGTGCCGTTCCAGTCTTGCCGGCGACGGCCGCTCCGAAGTCCGCGAATGCGCCTTCGGCCGTCCCCTCCTCCGTCACGTCTCGCAGACCACGCCGCATCACAGCGAGGCTCTGCGTTGTGACATCGGGTTCGGCCGCCACATCCTCCTCGTACTCCAGAACCGCCTGACCGCTCTCGTCACGCACCTCTTTCAAGACGTGCGGCCGCATGATCTTCCCGTCGTTGGCGATGCCGGCATATGCCGCAGCCATCTGGAGCGGAGTGGCCAGCAAATCGCCTTGGCCGATGGCGATGTTGACCGTGTCTCCGGGCAACCACTGCTGGTACTCGGGGTAGTTCTTGTTGAATTCGGCCTTCCACGCCGCGTCGGGCACGCGGCCGTCAACCTCACCTGGGAGGTCTATCCCGAGCGGACTCCCGAAGCCGAACTGCCTCGCGAACTTCTGCAGCTTCTCGTCGCCCTGCTTGTAGAACTCGTAGCCGATCTCGTAGAAGACCGTGTCGCAGCTCTCGACGATTCCACTGTGGAACGTGATCTCCCTATGCCCGGATCTGTTCCAGCACCACTTGGGCCACTGCTCGCCCATCTCGATCCACTTGCCTGGGCAGTAGTACATCGCCCATTCCCGGGTCACCCCGTATCGAAGTCCGGCGAGCCCAGTGATGCCTTTGAACGTCGACGCTGGCGGGTACTGCGCCATGATCGCCCTGTTGGTGAGCGGGTACTCGCTTCCCTTGGCGTTCAGACGCTCCCAGTTCTCCTCCGAGATGCCGCCGAGGAAGAGTGTCGGATCGTAGGTGGGCAGGCTCGCCATCGCGAGCACTTCGCCGGTCCTGACATCGAGGGCGACGGCCGCCCCAGCCTTCGCTTTCGGGTACTCGTCAAGATGGGCATCTCTGATCGCATTCGTGAGCGCCTTCTCGGCAACCTCCTGGACTTCGGAGTCGATCGTCAGTACGACGTCTCGCCCGGGTATCGCCTGCCCTTCTTCGATGATGTGCCGTTGTCGCCCTCGCGCGTCCACCTCTAGGCGCCGATATCCCTTGTCGCCCTGCAGAACGGACTCGAACTGCCGCTCCGCGCCAGTCTTGCCGACGATGTCGCCAAGTGCGTAGCTCGAGAACTCCGGCTGTTCGATTTGCTCCTCGGAGATTTCTCCGGTGTAGCCGAGAACGTGTGCGGCGAGGCTCCCTTGCGGGTACTCCCTCACGGCGACCACCTGGACCTCGACCCCGGGGTACTCGGACTCGTGTTCGGCAAGGTAGCTCACTACGTCCCGCGATACGTCCAGCGAGACTATCCTGGGGCGCAACGCTTCCTCGCGCGTGGACGCGACCCGCTCCTTGATCTCCTCCAGCGGCCTGTCCAGCAAGATCGACAGGCGATACAGCATCTCCTCGTCGTCTTTTGCCGAAGGTGCGACACTCACCGCGAGGGAAGCCCGGTTCGAAACGAGCTCCTCGCCGTCGCGGTCAAGGATCCGTCCTCGGGGCGCATCCAGTGTGATCTCGCGAACGCGGTTGTCGTTCGCAAGTGCCACGTAGTCCGCTCCCGCGAGAACCTGCATGCTCCAGAGCCGGACCAGCAGCACGCCAAGACTTACGAGAACGACAATGCCGAGAACCGCGAAACGGCCTCTGAGTTGTTCACGGAAAGGCGACATCTACACGACCTCACGGGGCCTGGGCCCGGATACTCCGTCGCTGCACGGTTGTTCCCCGCCGACCGTGATCGCCCACTACGCGAGACGGCTGAAGGTCCTCACGGGCCGCTCCCGGCGCAACAGCCGCGCCAACCAAGGATAGACCAGCAGCGCCAAGGCGCCATTATACAATGCACTCGGCACTATCACCTGCGAAAGCGTCGCAAGGAACGGTGGCGCCGCCCCGTTCACCCACAGGACCAGCCAGTACGCCACCTCGGACAGTAGGCTCGCCAGCGCAACGACCGACACAGGTAGACGCCATCCCTCGGCAAACATCTGCTCCTGCAGCGATCCTGCGAGATGTCCGATCAGGGCCAAGACGAAGGCCATGGCACCGACTGGCCCCGTGCCAAGCAGATCGAACACGAGTCCTGCAGCGAACCCGCCGATCGCGCCGGCCCGAGACCCCTCGACGAGAGCCACCGTGACGGTGACGAGCAGCAACAGATTCGGGACCGTTCCCCCGATGGCTATCTGCGGGGCGATCGACACCTGAAGCAGAGTCCCCGCAAGGATCGCCGCCATAGATGGAAGCGCGCGCCTCATTCGCCGTCTCCCACATCCGCAGTCGAAGTGGCCCCGACCAGCACGATCACTTCCTCCACGCCCTGGAGGCGAGCCGACGGGCGCACTTCGATGATCGAGAAGAGCGCGTTCTCGGGAAGATCGACCTTGCTCACCTCGCCGATCAGGAGTCCCTTCGGATAGACACCGCCCATTCCGGAAGTGAGCACGATGTCGCCGGCAACGACCGTCGTTTCTCGGGAGACGTACTCCATGTCCAAACCGCCTTCTACCGAACCGCGCACGATCCCTTCGGCTCGGGTAGACTGCACCATGCCGGCCACGCCACTCCTCTGATCGACTATCAGACGCACCTTCGCGCTGTGTTCGGTGACCTCCACGGTCTGCCCGAGAAGGCCCTGCGGCGCCAGCACCGGCATCCCGGGCTCAACGCCATCCGCAGTTCCTCTGTCGATGACGATGACGGACTCCCACGAGCTGGTTGGCCGAGCTATCACGCGCGCGCCCAACGCCTCGAGCTTCCGGGCTTCGGTGAAGCCAACCAAAGTCCGCAGACGCTCGTTCTCGAGACGGGCTTCCTCCAGCTCCGCGACACGCTGCCGCAACTCCTCGTTTTGCGTCTGCAGCTCATCGACCTCGCTTCTAGAGACGGATAGGCCGCCGGCCCAGTCTGTGACCGCACGCACCGGCGTCGAGATCCACGTGCCCACGCTGGCGATCGGAGCCGTCGCAGCCTGGAGTGCCTTGCGAGTACGATGCAACATCCCTTGCTCGCCCTCGCGTGCAGACATAGTCATCAGCACGATCGCGGCAACCAGCAGAATCGCCAGTACGCCAGCGTTTCCGACCGTTCTGTCGGACTGGGGCAGCTTCATGGAGTGCCACGCATCCTAGCGGCCGCCGGTGAGGACCTTCTTGAGCGTGTCAATCTCTTCGAGAGCCATCGCCGACCCGTCGACGACATTTGTGAGCGCGTTGTCCGAGACGTGCACGGGCATCCCTGTCTCATGCCGCAAACGTTCGTCCATGCCGCGGAGCAGCGAGCCACCACCTGTGAGTACTATCCCGTACTCCATCAGATCGCTCGCCAGCTCAGGCGGCGTGCGCTCCAGTGTGGCCTTGACGGTGGCGATGATGGCCAGGAGGGGTTCTTCGAGCGCATCTCGAACCTCCTCGGACTCGAGAGAAACGGTCCGCGGAAGGCCCGTGACGAGATCGCGACCGCGAACCTCTGCGTCGACCTCCTCCAGTAGAGGCCACGCAGAACCGATCTCGAACTTGATCTCTTCGGCAGTGCGCTCACCGATCAGAACGTTGTGGGCACGCTTGACGTGGCTCACGATCGCCTCGTCGCACTCGTCACCGGCGATGCGGATGGACTCGGCTTCGACGATTCCGCCGAGCGAGATCACGGCCACCTCCGTCGTGCCCCCGCCGATATCGACGACCATGTTCCCAGTCGGCTCTTGAATCGGCAGACCGCACCCGATCGCAGCCGCCATGGGCTCCTCGATCAAGTATGCCTGCCGGGCGCCGGCCTGCATCGTCGCCTCGAACACCGCCCTTTTCTCGACTTCCGTGACGCCACTCGGGACGCACACGACGACTCGCGGTTTGGGCTGCCACGGAAAGCGCTTGATCCGCGTCTTGTTTATGAAGTACCTGAGCATGGCCTCGGTCACCTCGAAGTCGGCGATGACGCCGTCCTTCAAGGGCCGAATCGCCACAATACTGCCCGGCGTGCGCCCCAGCATCCGCTTGGCCTCGATTCCAACGGCCAAGACCCGCTTCGTATCCTTCTCTACGGCAACGACCGAAGGCTCGATCAAGACGATCCCCCTGCCGCGAACAGATACAAGCGTGTTCGCCGTGCCGAGGTCGACGGCCATATCGCCGCCCCAAGAGTTGAAGAACATATCGACAAGCGACATGTGTCGCCTTCTCCTTTCCCAGCGCGCCCAGACCAGCAGATCCAAACCCCCTGTTGCACGCTGAGAGCATGACAAAACGGCCCGTCAGCGCTTCCGCCGAACGGCCGTACCCTCAAACGCGGACAAGTGTAGCACAGCGACGGTGCTGTCACGCCCACCAACTGGCAACATACTGCTGGTAGGAAGGTCGTCGGTGCCCGCGGGCGCCTATATCAGACCGAGTTCCCGCATGCTTGAATGCTCGCCACCGTCACCGATGACGACATGGTCGAGTAGGTCTATGCCCAAAACGTCTCCCCCTTTTACCAGTCGACGAGTGAGCTGGATGTCCGCCCCGGACGGTGTCGAGTCTCCACTCGGGTGATTGTGTACAACCACCACGGATGCCGCCGACAATCGTACCGCTTCCTTGAACAACTCCCTGGGATGGACAATCGACGCGTTCAAGCTGCCAACGGACACTTCGACCGTCTTCAGCAGGCGATTCTTGGTGTTGAGTGCGAGCGCCCAGAAGTGCTCGCGGTCGGATCCACGCAGCTGCGGCCAACACAGAGCCACGACATCCTCCGGCGTGTTCACGCATGGGCGCTCATCGAGCCGCCAGACGCTCGCCCGCCGCCCTATCTCGAGACCGGCAAGCACCCGAGCGGCACCAGCAGGCCCTACGCCCGGAACCGCCGTCAGGTCCTCGGCCGACACTCGCCAGAGTGCAGCAGGGCTTTCGTGAGATGAGAGGATGCTCCTGCCGCGCTCGTCGCTGGTGTCCCCTATGAGTACCGCGATCAGTCCCGCGTCCGAGACGGACTCAGGACAACCGCTCAGCAACAACTCCCTCGAGCGCAGCAGCGCCCCGAGAGTCCGTGGCGCCACCAGCGCCACCTCCCTATCGTCCGAATGCCAGCGTGGTTTGGGGTATTCGGGAGACAAGGAGACGTGCAGAGTATCCGATGACCAGTCCGGTGGGTACACTTGCCAGCAAGGACAGGGGTGTCATGGCAAGTGGTGCTTGCGATCCCACCAGCCAAGCCGCCAGAAGCAACTGTGCGATCACGTGAGCCGCAGATCCCGCGACCGACCATCCCACGGGTGAGAAGATGCCTTCCTTCCGGGCCAACAGCGACATCACCGACCAAGCGGCTAGAGCCCCAGCGAGCGACATTGCGAACGCCGGACCGCCGAGCGAACCTGCTGCAAACGAGACGATGAGCACCCTACCCAAGGACACTACCAGGGCATAGGTGCTGCCAAGGGTGGCAAGCGTCACGACGACCGCGAGATTCGCGAGTCCCAAACGCACGCCCGGCACAGGCAACGGCGGTAGGAGAACGGACTCCGCGTAGCCGAGACAGGCTCCGAACGCGAGCAGCATCGAGGCCAGGGCCACCGATCGGGCTGAGGTCTGGCTACCGCGAGACCGCATCGAGCGACGCCTCCTTGGCCGCCGCACCACTCACCCTCGCGACAACTCCGTTCGGAGCGCAAACGACAGGTCGTCCGGGAAGCGCCTCCCGCTGGCGCACGCAGACCTGGTCGGCACATGAAGACGAGGTGCAAAGCAGATGCCCGTCGCGAACCTCGAAGACAACAGTCCCCTCCCTGCCCTCAACCGTGTAGCGAGCGTTGTCGCTCAGAGTGGTCTCGGTCTGGCCAGCCGGGCCACTGATGAGTGCGGCCGCAGACCCTGCATCGGCCACGGCCAAGACTGCGGGAACGCTCAGCAGCGCAACAGCCAAGACGCAGGCGAGTACGATCCCATCGCCACGGGTCACTCGGCAGGAGCCTCCTCGGTACTCTCCTCCGCGACTACCTCACGAGGCACGAATCCGTCGACCTTCGGGCCGCGACCGTCGAGGCGCACCGCCGACTCTATCGCGTCGCGCCCGGCCAAATCGATGCATTCTGGCGGGCATACGGCGACACACTGCCCGCACCCCGTGCACTTCTCGTAGTCCACGATTGCGAGAAGGTCAATCACGTGGATCGCATCGGCCGGACAGACCTTCTCGCACTTCTTGCACGCGATGCAGCACATCGGGCAATACGCCTTGCGCGCTTTGGCCTTGTCGTGCGAGTTGCAGCGCACGGCCACGGCACCCTCTGCCGGAGCCATCGCGAGGAGACCGGCCTGCCCGCGCGGACACTCGGCCACGCACACCTCACATCCGGTGCATTTCTCCAGGTCCACGACCGGCAGGTTCCTGTCGTCCATGGTGATCGCGCTGAAAGGACATGCACGCGCGCAGTCGCCATACCCGAAGCACCCGTACGGGCATGTGAGATCTCCGCCAGCGAGGCGTGCGACGGCGATGCATGACAGGAGTCCGCTGTAGTCGTACGCCTTCGAAGCCGCCCGGCCACCGCCGCAATGACGCATGGACACGATCGCCGCCACGGCACAAGGTTCGACGCCCATGATCCCCGCTACCTCGTCAGCGACGGTTTGGCCACCCGCTGTGCAAGAGGTGATGGGGATCTTCTCTTCCACGATCGCCTCTGCGGCGCCGAAACACGAGGGATTCCCGCACGCTCCGCAGTTTGCGCCCGGTAGCGCTGAGAGGACGTTCTCCACGCGCGGGTCCACCTCGACATGGAAGCGTCGTGAAGCCGCTGCCAGCATCGCCGAAGCAACGAGACCGATCGCGCTGAGCGCGACGATTGCCTTGATTACGAGCTCGAACTCCATCCCATACCCCTAAAGACCGAACATGCCGGAAAGCCCAACGTAGCCGAGCGAGAGCAGACCCGCAGTGACGAACGCCATCGGCGATCCCTTGAGGATGCCCGGAACCGGGGCAACCTCGAGACGCTCTCTCAGGGCCGCGAAGGTGATCAGTGCGAAGCCAAATCCAACGGCGACGCCAACCGTATACACGAGCATCTCGAAGAAACCGAAGCTGTAGGCGATGTTCATCTTGAAGAAACCGGGCTTCACGGCCTCCGTGGCCGTTGCCAGGACGGCACAGTTCGTCGTGATGAGCGGCAGGTATATGCCCATCGCTCGATACAGTGTCGGAATAGCCTTCCTCAAGTACATTTCGACGAACTGCACCAGCGCCGCTATCACAAGAATGAACGCCGGTATGTAGAGGAAGTCTCCGACGCCGAGCGGCGAAAGCAGTGCGTTCCAGAACACCCACGTTGCCGACGAGGCGAGAGTCATCACAAAGACGACAGCGCCAGCCATGCCGACCGATGTCTCCATGGCACCCGAGACACCGAAGAATGGGCACAGCCCGATGAACCGGGTAAGCAGTATGTTGTTGACCAGCGCAGCACCGATGAACAGCAACGCCAGGTTGCGAAGAGTCTCGCCCATCACGAGGCCCCTTCCTCGATAGTGCAGTGCTGGGATGTCTCAACGACCCTGCCCTCGCGGCGCCAAGTCACCCACCGCGCTCCGGCGATCATGAAGCCGAAGAGTATGAACGCACCCGGGAAGAGGAGCATGATCCCCGGCCCCTGATACGCCGAAGGCAGAGCCACAAGCTTCTGCCCGAGAAACACGATCTCCCCACTTCCGACAAACTCCCTGATAGTCGCAAGCAACATGATGACCATTGAGAAGCCGATTCCCATCCCAAGCCCATCGGCGATCGCCAGTCTCACCGGATTGTGATAGGCGAAGGCCTCGGCTCGGCCAAGGATGATGCAGTTCACCACTATCAGCGGAATCCACACACCCAGGAAGTTGTAGACACCTGGAATGAACGCATGCATCGACAGGTCAACGATGGTCACGAAAGATGCGATTACCACGATGAAGACGGGTATCCTGACCTTCTCGGGTATCAGCTTGCGCAGGCTCGAGACGATCACGCTCGACATTGTCAGCACGAAGATCACGGCAAGTCCCATGAAGAACGCGCCTTCGAACTTGGTCGAGACGGCAAGGGTCGCGCAAAGTCCGATCATCAGGATCGTCAAGGGATTCTCGATGGAGAGTCCGCGCCTGAACGTGGCAAGCCACTCGCTCACGGTACGCTCCCCCCTTCGGTCTGAGAAAGCACTTCCTCATAGATGTGCCCGGCCGCGACCACACCTTTTCGAACTCCGCCCGATGACTTCGTGGCTCCGGAGATCGCATCGAACGCCTTGACCGCCGTGTCCACGTCCGAGGCGTCCCAGCCACGGAACTGTGGCAGGAACGACTCGTCCGTCACGATCTTCGTGCCGAGACCGGGCGTCTCGTTCTGCGTGATGATCATGACACCCGTGACTTTCCCATCACTATCCACGCCGACTACCATCGGCATCGGTCCGCCGTAGCCACGAGGCGCGACCAGGACACCCCATCCCGCGCCACCCGCATCGAAGATCGCATCCACACGTGTCTCTCCTGCTGATTCGCGCGCAGAGACCAGCATGTTCTCGTCCATCTCCGTGAACTCGGTTGCCTCAGGCAGGGCTTCGTTCAGCGCCTTCTCGCGCGCCAGACGCTCCTGCTCCGCGATGCGGTCCTTCGTCACCTCGTAGGTGAACGTCAAGGCGGCAGCCGATGCGGTGCATGTCACCACGACTGCAAGGACCATGCGAGCTGGAGTCGAGGCCATCCTACTCACGCTTGCTCACCCACCCGTAGGTCCTGGGCCGCAATGAACGGTCGATAAGCGGTACCAGACCGTTCATGAATAGGATCGCGAAAGTCGTCGACTCCGGCATCGGACCGTAGAAGCGTCCGACACAGTTGATGAGCCCGCAGCCGCACGCGAATACCAGCCTTCCGGTCTTCGTCATGGGCGACGTCACGTAGTCGGTGGCCATGAAGAAGGCCCCGAGCAACACGCCACCCGCGAGTACGTTGAAGATCGCCTCGTCCAGGAAGCCTTGCGAGCCGCAGAGGCCCGACAATACGGCTACGGTGCCGATGTAGCCCGCAGGAATCCGCCAGTCGATGATGCCCTTCAAGATCAGGACCAAGCCGCCGAGTATGAGCAGTGCCGCAGATACCTCGCCAATGCATCCCTCGAGGTTTCGGAAGAGTAGCGGCTCGAACTGTGCCCCAAGATCGAACCCGTAGCCACCTTCTGCCGCACGATCCGCCGCCGCGATCGCTAGACGAGTAGCGCCGTTGATGGCGTCCAATCCGCCTGTCTCAGCCACGTCGATTCCCTGGAACCACCCGCCGGGCACCTTCTGTACGGCGAGAACACCTGCCCAGGAGATCGTAATCATCGCCCTGCCGACGAGCGCAGGGTTGAAGAGGTTCCAACCCAGCCCGCCGAACAGCATCTTGCCCAGCCCGATGGCCACTACGCCACCTGCGAGCACCATCCACCAAGGCGTTCTCGGCGGAAGGGTCATGGCCAGCAGTATCGCCGTGACGAGCGCACTCCAGTCCATCAACGTCTGCGGGCGCTTGGCCAGGTAGTTCCACAGCGCTTCCGTACCGAGGCACGACACTATCGAGACGATGAACACGGTTCCCGCCGTTGAACCCATGTTCCAGACAGCCCACACGGCAGCCGGCGCCAGTGCGCCAACTACCCACAACATTATGTCCGGCGCGCTCTCTTTGGCCGCCAGATGGGGACACGACGCAATCTGAGGCCTTGGGGTGGTCGCGGCTTCTTGCATCACGGCCTCGACCCCCTCTGCATGAGCGCATGCTTCGCGCGACGAATGAGCTGTACGAGAGGACGCCTGGTCGGGCAAACGTAGCTGCAGCAACCGCACTCTATGCAGTCCAGTGCGCGGTACACTTCGCTGCCGTCCCAGTCGCCACGATTCGCATAGACTCCGATGGCGAACGGCTCAAGGGAGATGGGGCATGCGTCCGCGCATCTAGCACACCTGATGCACGGTTGGTCGTCGGACACGGCGGGGGCGGTCTGACCCGACTCAAGCGCGACAACCCCTGATGTACCCTTCACGACCGGGACCGATAGGTCGGCCAGCGCGGCCCCCGTCATGGGACCGCCGGCGATCACCCTACCCACGTTTGCTGACAGTCCCCCGGACGTTTCGATCAACAATTCGACGGGAGTGCCGAACAGCGCGAGATAGTTGGCGGGCCGCTCCACGCTCCCGGTCACCGTGACTATGCGCTCCATGAGCGGCCGACGATGCTCGATCGCATCCGCGATGGCAACGGCCGTCGCCACGTTGTGGACGAGGGCACCGGTCGCAGCAGGCAGCTTGCCACGTGGGACTTCCTTGCCGAGAACGGTCCAGATCAGCTGCTTCTCTGCGCCCTGAGGGTAGGCGGTCGGCAGAGACAGTACTTCTACGTCGCCCCCTGCCCTTGCGCTCACGGATTGATAGGCCTCGGGCTTGTTGTCCTCGATACCGATGACGACCCGCGACGCGCCCACGATGTCCTTGATGTGACGCGCCCCGGCCACGACCCGCTCGGGACGCTCGCGCATGAGCCGGTCGTCGCATGTCAGGAACGACTCACATTCGCACCCGTTCAGAATCACCGTGTCGATGGGCATGTCGTGCGGCGGGCGCAGCTTCACATGGGAAGGGAATGCGGCACCGCCGAGGCCCACGATTCCGGCGGCCCTGACGATGTCGCGTGGGTCGTCCGCCTCAGGAACCGGAACGAAACTCTCGAAATCCTGTTCCTCGTCGGGAACGATCTCAACGGTTGGGACCCTCTGGCCACCTGGGGTCAGCTGAGTGCCGATCGCTGCGACCTCGCCAGCCACCGGCGAGTGGATCGGAGCGCTTACCATAGCGTCCACGTCTCCGATGACCTGTCCGCGTTCGACTCGGTCCCCAACCGATACGCTGGCGGCACACGGCGCTCCCAAGTGCTGGCTCATCGGAATGAAGAGCCTCTCGGGAAGCGGAGCCGTCACGGTCTGCGACGCTCTGGTGGCCTCCTTGAAGGAAGGAGGATGTACCCCACCCCTGAACCCGGCCTTTGACAACGGGATCCCTTCATTTGTAAGACTTGCCGGTTTAGGCAACCGATTCTACCTCAGACGTCGGATTCCTGCTTTCGTCCTCCGACGTCGTCGTTTCGGCTAGTGAACCGCGCAGGAAAGGCAGGGGTCGTAGGCTCGCACGAGTTGTTCTAGGGACAGAAGGAACTCATCGCGAGGGAGACCCACGACAGTCGGGGCGAATACCCGCATGTCCGCCTCGAGGTTGGCGAGATTCTGCGCCGTCGGCGTGATGACGTCTCCCGCGGTGATGATGCCGTCATCGTCCACCCGGTAGCTGTGGTAGAGGGTTCCGCGCGGGGCCTCCGTGGCCCCCGCTCCTTCCCCGGCTCGTACGGCTACGCTGACGGGTGCAGTACTTCCCCCCATCTCGAGCAGCTGGTCGATGTAGCCCGCGCATCTGCCTGCCGCATCGACGAGTTCCACTGCCTGACACATGTTGTTGTGGAACGTGTTTCTCGACACCGCGGACACGCCCGCATTCCGCAGCGCGTCCTTCGCCTGCTGAGTCAGACTGTCGGACGAGGCGTTGACTCGAGGAAGCGCACCGACCATGAACGTCCTTCCGTCCACCATCGAATGCTTGGCGTTGCTGTGCGTCAACACCTGCTCGCGAATGAAATCGCGGTACGCGGACACGGGCTTGCGCCAGCCCCCGTCAACCGCGACAACGTCTCCTTCGTAGATCGCGTAGTCGTCCTCGCTGCTCAGAGCCAGCATGTCGCCGGACGTCGAGAAGTCCGGTACCTCGAAGGTCGAGAAGAGACCCACCGTCTCCGTAAGGTCCTCGGCCAGCTCGCGCAACGTCTCGGCGAATCCCTCCAGGACGTGGGGATCCGGCTCGCTCGTGAACCCGCCGACGACGGCGGTGATCGGATGGACCGGTCGCCCACCCACGAGCGTGGTGAGATCGTTCCCGAGCTTCTTGATGCGCAGAGCGCGCTCGACGACCTCCGGATGCGTTTCCACAAGGGGGAATACGCTGGGGAGCCCGACAAAATCGGGTGCCGCGAACAAGTAGAGATGGGTCGCGTGATTCTGCAGGTAGCTTCCGTACACGAGAAGCTTCCGCATCACGCGCGTTCTCTCGCTCACGTCCACACCAAGCGCTGCTTCCATCGCCTTTATCGAGGTCAGCGCGTGGTTCGGGGAGCATATTCCGCAGATGCGCGAGGTGATGAGCGGTGCCTCGTCGAACCTTCGGCCGACCACAATCGACTCGAAGAAGCGGGCCGGCTCGACCACGTCCATCGATATGTCACGCACTTCGCCGTCATGCACGTCCACCGTGATCGTGCCGTGGCCCTCGATACGTGCGACGTGCTCTACGGTAAGCAGTGGCATCAGAGGGCCACCTCCTCGTTGGTGTTGTAGAGGTTCATGGCGTGAAGCGAGCGGGCGGTCTCGAAGCCGTGCTGCTCGAATACGTCGCGCGCGGCGCCCAGGTTGGCTTCGGGCGCGATTCCTCGGCAGCCCGTGCACGGACGCCCGAGCGAGATGCAGCGGGCATGACAACCCGAGCGAGTCACGACTCCGAGGCACATCTCACCCTTCTCGAAGAAGCACACGTTCTCCCTCGTCTTGCACGCGAAGCACATGGGCTGCTCGGAAGGCTTGTCCGAAAGACCGCCCAGGACGCGCGAGAGCACCTTGAGGAACTCCCCCGTGTCGATGGGGCATCCGGGAACGATGTAGTCCACCTCGATCACGGACGTGACAGCAACTGGTCGCGTCCGGCCGCGTGCAACGTCTGTACCCTCTCCGTAGACCGCTTCGTATCGACCCTCGAGATCGCCCGTTCCGGCAAGTGCCGGAATCCCTCCGGTCACCGCGCACGAGCCAATGGCTATCACCACCGCAGCCGTTTCGCGCACCTTGCGAAGCAGCTCGACGTGTTCGTCGGTCGTGACCGCACCCTCAACGAGCGCGACATCGTATTCGTCCGGCATGTGCCCGCTCGAAGCGAGCTGCCAGTACGAGAGATCGATCAGTCCAAGAACGTCGAGCAGGTGGTCTTCGATGTTCGTGAGTTGCACCTGGCAACCGAAATCGCTTGCCAGGCCAAGGACGACAACACGGGCGCCCATCTATATCGCCTCCTGCAGGTTCATCGCTTCCCAGTAGCTGAAGACCGGTCCGTCGATGCACGTGTACTGGTGACCGACCCCGCAGTGGCCGCACTTCCCTATCCCGCACTTCATCCTGCGTTCGAACGACACGAAGATTCGGTCGACATCCATGCCCTTCTTGCGCATCTCGTCGATGACGAAGCGATACATGACGGGTGGACCGCAGATGGCCGAATAGGTGCGCGCCGAATCGATCTCGATCTTGTCGAACAGCTTCGTGACCACGCCTACTTCGTCCGCCCATGAGTCGTCGGCCTCGTCGACGGTGAGAATCAGCTCGAAATCGTCGCGGTGCTTCCACATGTCGAACTGGTAGCGGAACAGGACTTCGCTCGGATTCCTGGCGCCATAGAGGATCGTCACCTTGCCGAACTCATGGCGCTCGTCGTGGATCTGGTTGATCAGCGACTTCAAGGGGGCGATACCCAGGCCGCCGGCGACTAGCAGTACATCGTGTCCCTTCATCTCCTGGATCGGAAAGCCGCGACCGAACGGGCCACGAATGCCAATGATGTCACCGCAACGCTTCGAGTGAAGGGCGCCCGTGACGTCACCCGCCTTGCGGACACAGAGTTCGATGAAGCCTCGTTTGCTGGGTGCCGAGGAGATGGATATCGGCGCCTCGCCGACTCCAAAGATGGACATCTCCACGAACTGCCCGGAGTCGAATCGGAAGGTGTCGCGCACCTCGTCGTCGATGATGCGCAACTCGAACAGCTTCTCGTTTTCGGTCAAGTCGACGATCGACGTGATCCTCGTGGGCCACGGACGATACGGATTCGCGGCCAAATGCTGGTTCTTTGAAGCAGTCATCACTGGACACCCCCTGTCTCCAGCGCCTTGACGACCTCTCTCGGGCTGATCTTCGCAAGACAAGCTCGCTCACAGCGTCCGCAACCGACACAAAGAACGCGTTCGAACTTGGAGAGGTAGCCCCACTGTTTGTGGTAGTAGCGGTACTTCACTCGGCTCGCCCGCGAAACGCGAAAGTTCTCGCCGTGGGCAACGGCTGCGAACTCGACGAACTGGCACGAGTCCCACCGGCGCTCTCGCATGCCCGTCTTCTGATCCGGTTCGAGCCGATCGACGACGTCGAAGCAGTAGCACGTGGGGCACACTGTCGAACACGCACCGCACGACAGACACCTGTCGCCGAGCTCGTCCCACATCGGACTGTCGAACTTCGCGTCGAGGAGCAGGGGGAGTTGCGATGTATCGAGTTCTTCGGTGAACGACCCTTTGAACTTCCGACTTGCGCTCTGGAAGGCCTCGGTGTCCGCATCGCCGATCTCTCGCGTCTCGACGTGCCTGTCCAACAACTCGGCACCAAGCACGGAACGGACGGAGACGAAGTATCGGTCGCCTAGGTCGGTCAAGAAGATGTCGAAGCCCCAGTGGACTTCGTCCGTGCCCCAGGCGTTGCAGAAGCACGTGTCCGTCGGCGTGCACGACACGCCGACGATGACGGTGTTCTCCCTCCGTGCCTTGTAGTACGGGTCCTCGAAGTCCCCCATGAACACGTTGTCCATCAGTAGCAGCCCGTTGATATCGCACGGATGGACACCGAACAGAACTCGCGGACCCGCATACACTTCGTCGTCGACGACTTCGTTGTCGGCGACACGGAAGCGCATCATCCGCTCTTCCGGCGGGAAGAAGAGCTTCTTGGGAGGAAGGAGAGTCGTGTCGTAGTGAAGCTCCAGATCCGCAGGATCCTCGATTCGGCCGAAGACGTAGCGATCGTCCTTGGCCACGGGACCGACTACCTCGAACTCTTCGGCCAGTCCGCGCACCAGATCAGGCAGGCGCGACTGGTCCATGACGCGAAAGAACATGCTTCCCCCTTGCTCCCGGCAGAGTAAGTGTAGAGACGGCCTCGAGCGGACGCGCCAACTTGTCCAGGCGTTGGCGCCCCCTTGCTCTAGTCGCCGAAGAAGATTGCGATTTCGCGCTCGGCAGACTGTGGCGAGTCTGATCCGTGCACGACGTTGGCTTCGACAGTGAGGCCGAAATCTCCTCTAATAGTCCCTGGTGCGGCCTCGTATGGGTCCGTTGAACCCATCAGTTTGCGGCACACGGCGACGGCCTCCGGTCCAGAGAGAACCATCTTCACGACGGGCCCGGATGTGATGTACTCCATGAGTCCGGGATAGAACGGCTTGCCCTCGTGCTCCTTGTAGTTCTCCTCGGCCTCTCGCGCCGTGACTACACCGTGCTCGAGGCGCTCGATGGCAAGGCCAACGTCCTCGAAGCGCTTGACGATACACCCGACGAGCCCACGAGCGACCGCATCGGGCTTGATCATGACGAACGTTCTCTGCTCCACTCGTTTCCTTTCGTTCCCTGCGAGACCACGTGTGATCCTACACGCCGCCGCTGCGATCGTTGAAGACGATCTCTATTCCGGTCACCTTCCAGCCGACACCCTCGCGCCCCAAAGTGATCTCCAGGATCAGCGGCGACCCGTCCTCGGGCGTCACGGCCGCAGTGACCACCGACTGGCCACGCCCGCGTTGGACGGTCTTTATCTCGTACTGCTTCGCGGGTGGCAGCTTGCTCATTTCCTTCTCGACGTCGTCCGGCGCCACGGTGGCGACCCAGTAGTCGTCCACTTCGGCTCCTTCCGCGCGCGCGTCCAGCATGCCTTCGACGGTCATCGACTGGGTGGGATACCCGAAGCCCATCGTGTACAGCGCCGCCAATCCACCTACCACGACCACAATGAACAGCACGGCGATCCCGACGGCGATCCACGGATTGCTGCCCTCTCGCCGAGCGTCGCGCGCCGCCCGTCTACTCTCCTTGTCGATCTCGCGCATCTGCTCATCGGTCATAGTGAAGAACGATGACACCGCCTCCTCGTCGCCGAACTCGACGCCTGAGGAGTCCACCGCGGGTGCCTTCGATACGTCCAGTTCGAACTCTGTCGACGAACCTCCGAGAGCACTCAGCTCGCCGGTGTCCCAGCCTGCGGGTTCCCCCGAAGAGTCCGGCAGTACCGGCGGCATCTCTCCCGTGCTCCAACCCTCCACGGTCTCGTGCTTCGGGATGGTGGCGTCCCGGCTCTGGTTGAACGCCTCGATGGCTTGCGGCGACAGCGTATGCCCGTGCAGTTGGGTCGCTTTCTCGAACGCCTTCAGGGCCTCCTCGTGGCTACCGAGCGAACTGAAAGCGATCCCCAGGTTCGCGAGGGCTCTTCCCTTGCCCGCGTAGGTGTCGAATCCCAGTGCGGCCTTGTAGGACTCGATGGCATCTTCAGGGCGCTGCAGCGCCATGAAGCACAGGCCCAGGCTGTTCAACGCCTTGCCCGGATCAGGGTTCCCAGCGTCGAGTGCCGCTTGCCGGTACGAAGCGGCCGCATCTTCGTAGCGCCCCATCTCGACGAGAGCCGACGCCATCCCCTGCATCGCTTTGTGCGGCGTGGTGTTGTCGGGTTCCTCCAGAGACGCGCCGTACTCCTTCACCGCGTCGGCGTAGTCACCAAGAGAGCTGTACGCGGCTGCCAGGTTCGCTCGCACCGATCCGTGGCGATCGTAGACTTCGTCGCGCAACGCGTGCCTGTAGACGGTCACTGCATCCGAGTACCTGCGCAGGCGCATGAGAGAGTTGCCCGCCATATGGTACGCCGCGCCATTGCCCTCCGCCCCACCAACAGCCGCAGCGAGAAAGCTCTTTGCCGACGTGCGGTAGTCGCCCGCATCGTAGGCCTGCTTTGCCTCCTGGAAACGCGCGTCGTCCACGCTACCTCCGCTAGCCGCTAGTTGATCGCCTTCTCGATAGTGATGGATTCGATCTCGTCACCTATCACTAGCGCCTTGACCACGTCCATACCTTCAACGACCTCGCCGAAGACCGTGTAGTCTCCGTCGAGCGCCGGCTGCGGGGCGAGACAGATGTAGAACTGCGAGCCACCGGAGTCGGGGTCGCTCGAACGCGCCATCGCCAACGTGCCCTCGAGATGCTGGCGAGCGTTGAACTCCGCGGCGATGCGATAGCCGGGACCCCCCGTCCCCAGCATGGGCTCGCCCGGCTCGTACTGACCGGCAGACTGTCGGGCGACGATATCGGCGACCTCTTCGGAAGCGAACTCCTTCGTCTGTGGGTCGCCTCCCTGAGCGACGAAGTCGGGAATGACGCGGTGGAACTTCACACCGTCGTAGTAGCCCTTCTGCGCGAGTTCTATGAAGCAAGCCGAATGGTTGGGCGCGTCGTCCGAGAAGAACCTCAGCTTCACAGTTCCCTTCGACGTCTTGAGCACGGCGATTTCCTTGCCGCTGGGTACGTAGGTCGCGGTGTACAACGGTTGCTGTCCTGGAATGACGGCTTCCCCCTTCGGTTCCTCTTGGGACGTTTCGTCCGTCCTCTCTTGTGCCGCGTTTCGGCTACCGCTCTCCGAACACCCGACCGATGCGACACTGGTGGCTCCAAGCACTACGCAGACGAGAATCGTGGTCCACATTCGGAGCCTCGATGTCGACATCGGCGTTCGGGTCCTCTCGTGAACGCATGGTTATCGGCCTGCGCAAAATGCCCTCGAACCGTAGGTCATTCTACCAGTGCTGTTGGCGAGTGATAAGGAGTATGCTACTGGGGTACGCCGCACGCCGCAGCGGGCGCGACCCAGGTCGCGCCCGCTTGGAAGATTCGAGGAGGAGATGCACTTGGGAGCCCCAAGCACTGAGAAGATCCGCAACGTCGTTCTCGTCGGCCACGGCGGTGCGGGCAAGACCTCGCTCGCGGAAGCGATGCTGCATCTGGCCGGCGCAACGAAACGCCTCGGCAGCGTAGACGAAGGTCACAGCAACCTCGACTACGACTCCGAGGAGATTCAACGCCAGATGACCCTCAGCCTGTCGCTGGCCCCCCTCACTCACAAGGGCTACAAGGTCAACATCATCGACACCCCGGGCTACGCCGACTTCACCGGTGAAGCCGTCGCCGGCCTCGAAGCCGCAGAAATGGCACTCTTCGTCGTCGATGCAGTCTCCGGCCCTCAGGTCCAGACCGAGCGCCTCTGGAAGGTCGCCGAGGACATCGGCATCGCCCGCGCCGTCGTCATCAACAGGTTGGACAAAGAACACGCTAGCTTCGATTCGGCTATCTCGGCGCTTCAGGCCAAGTTCGGCCACCGTGTCGGCGCGGTCCAGATCCCGCTCGGCAACGAAGCCGACTTCCGGGGCGTGATAGACGTCATCCGAATGAAGGCCTATCACCACGAGGGTGACAAGGAGCAGGTCACCGATATCCCCGAGGACTTCCAGCAAGCAGCCGAAGCCGCTCGCGAGAAGCTCACCGAACTCGTCGCGGAAGCCGACGATGCACTCATGGAGAAGTACCTCCTTGAAGGGGAAAGGCTCACGCAGGAGGAACTCGAGACGCTCCTCGACAAGGCCATCGCCCAGGGAATCTTCGTCCCCGTGTTCGTGTGTTCGGCAATCACGCTCCAGGGGGTAGAAGACCTGCTCGACGAGATAGTCTCCTTCTTTCCGCAGCCGACATCTCGTCAGCCACTGGCGATCGCCGGCGGCGGCGAGATGGAAGTGACACCTTCAGGTGAGACCGTCGCATTTGTCTTCAAGACGATGTCCGATCCGTATGTCGGACGACTGAACTTCGTGAAGGTCGTCTCCGGGACCCTTACGCCCAACTCCGAGTTGTACAACTCCCGCACCGGAAAGAAGGAGCGCCTGGGCCACGTGCTCGAGATCGTTGGCAAGGAGACGACCGACGTGGACTCCGTGCCCGCAGGCGACCTCGCGGTGCTACCGAAGCTCGCCGACACGCACACTGGTGACACGCTGAGCGCCTCCAGTAAGGTTGCGCTGACTCCGGTGCCGTTTCCCGAGCCGCTCTACCCCGTCGCAATCCTCGCGAAGACCAAGGCCGACGAGGACAAACTCGGCACGGCGCTCAAGAGCATCGTCGACGAAGATCCCACGCTCCTGCTGACCCGCGACGAGGAGACGCATCAGACCGTGCTGACCGGACTCGGGGACACGGCGATCGATGTGGTGCTTTCGCGTTTGCGCGAACGCTTCCACGTTGAGGCCGAGCTGCAGGAGTTGCGCATTCCGTATCGTGAGACCATCCGCCGAAAGGCCGAGGCTCAAGGCCGCCACAAGAAACAGACCGGCGGATCGGGTCAGTTCGGCGACTGCTGGCTCCGCGTCGAGCCGAACCCTGGCGGCGGCTACGAGTTCGTCGACAAGATCGTCGGTGGCAGGATTCCTCGGCAGTTCATTCCCGCCGTGGACAAGGGCGTCCGAGAGACCATCACCCACGGCGTGCTCGCGGGATACCCGATGGTGGACGTGAAGGTCACCGTCTATGACGGTTCCTATCACTCCGTCGACTCTTCCGAGATCGCGTTCAAGACGGCTGCACGCATAGCGTTCAAGGCGGCTTCCGAAAAGGCCGACATGGTTCTCCTCGAACCGATAGCTACCCTCGAGATCACCGTACCGGACGACTACGCGGGCGCAGTGATGGGCGACATCTCGTCTATTCGAGGCCGCATCCTCGGCATGGGCGCGCCAAAGCCCGGCGTCCAAGTGGTCAAGGCGCAGGCACCGTACGCGGAGGTCGTCCACTACTCCCCGCACCTGCGGTCCATCACGAGCGGCACCGGCTCATACTCGATTTCTATCGAGAGCTACGAGCAGGTCCCGGGCGACCTGGCAAAGAAGATCATCGAAGCTGCCAAGGAGGAGAAGGACTAGCGTCCCGCCGAAGGGATATCTGAGACACATCAGCAAGGCCGACCCCGAAGGGTCGGCCTTGTCGGCTTCGCGGGGTACTTGCCCCGAGTATCCATGTCGATTGGCGCCCCCTGCAGGATTCGAACCTGCGACCTTCTGCTCCGGAGGCAGACGCTCTATCCACTGAGCTAAGAGGGCACGATGACAGGCGCACTCTACCACACCGATACCCGCCGACCAAGGATGTGCGGGACCCGATTCCGGTATGCTCTATTCACTATCCGACCGCGGAGGTGAGCGTGTCCTCCCTCGGCAAGAGTCTGGCAGTCGTGAACCCTGCGGCAAGACACGGGGTTACCGGGCGCATGCTGCCGGCGATACGCGAACTCCTAGACGGTGTCGTCGACTACGACCTGGTCGTCTCCGACGCGCCGCGACACGCTCTCGACCTGGCGCGGGAGTCGACGGGGTACGACAGCGTCATCGCGGTCGGCGGCGACGGGACCGTGCATGAGATACTCAACGGCCTCATGGCTCGCCCTGCAGACGACCGGCCGGCTCTCGCGCTGATTCCGACGGGGTCAGGGAACGACTACCGCCGAACGCTAGGAGTGTCCCCGGATCTTCCCACGGCTGTGCGCCAGATAGCCAGCGGCGTGCGCAAACAGGTCGATGTCGGAGTCGCGAACGGCGCCTACTTCGCGAACTCGATGGGCATCGGTCTCGACGCGCGCGTCACGGCGAAAGCCGTCGAGACGAAGGTGCGTACCGGCTGGTCTGGACTCCCCCTCTATCTGCGAGCGCTGTTCTTCGTGCTCTTCAGGCAGTTCTACTCGCACCCCGTTCGCATCCAGTTCGACGACGAGCCTGCCGTCGACCTCGATATGCTCCTCATCGCCATGACCAACGGACCTACCTACGGGGGCGGCTTCTTCATCACACCGCGCGCCATATCCGATGACGGCTTGCTCGATGTCTGCTATCTCGATCGCTTGAGCCTACCGGGCGCCCTGTGGCGCCTCCCCTTCCTCGTCCTCGGCAAACACGAGAACATGCGACCCGTTCACACATCGCGACACGCTCGCGTGCGTCTGTGGTCCGAGAAGCCGGTCGAAGGACAAATAGACGGGGAGGTCCTGCTCGATTCACACTATGACGTGCAAGTCCTGCCAAAGGCCCTCGAAGTCGTAGTCCCCGGAGGCGAGTGATGTACTCCACGCTCATCGAAGCCCTGGACCACGTGGGACCTGCCGCGACCGGACAGATGCTCTTGCCGTGCGCGCTGCTGTTCATCGCCGCGTACTTCATCGGGTCGATACCGTTCTCCTACATCATCGCCCGTGCGGTCACCGGGGCGGATCTTACCGATCGAGGAACCGGCAACGTAGGCGCGATGAACGTGCGACGCACGACCGGTTCGTGGTTCTGGTTCACAATCGCCATGCTCGCCGACGGGCTCAAGGGATTCCTGCCAACGCTCGCTGCAGTCCTCGTCCCGCCAATGTTGATCGACCCGTCCTTGATAGATGCCGTGATCTGGATGCAGGAGCCGCAGATCTCGCCGCTCGCCGGCGTAGCCATCTTCGGACCGGCCACGGTGTTGCTGGGCTGCGTCCTGGGTCACAACTACTCGCTCTGGCTCAGTCTCGCAAAGAGACGAGTCATCGGCGGAAAGGGTCTCGCCACGGGTGCGGGAGCCCTGCTCGCGTACAACTGGATCTACTTCTTCGTGGTACTTGCGGTCGGCCTTGGCGTTATCGCCGTTACCCGCTACATGATGGCGGGTCAGGTCGCGGCGGTCGTCGCTCTGCCCGTCTTCGCAATCGCGACGGGGCAGCGCGACGTGCTGTTCACCATCCTCATGGCTGCGCTCGTCTACGCACGCCATCACCGCAGATTCGTAGGCCTCCTGCGCGGTGAAGAGCCTCGCATGTACGTGGAAGACGCTATGGGGCCTATGGGGTGAGATCGGGCTGACTGCGAGCGGTCTAGCGCGGGACGATCTCACGCACCCGGAACGCGAGCGGGGCCGGCAAGAACCGACCCCGCTTGGCATTACTTGTATCGACGCCTAGTCCATCGAGATGGCCTCGCTCGAGCACTCGTCCACGCAGATACCACACTCGGTGCAATCGTCCGGGCGAGCGAGCACGGCGACGTCCGCGAGGTCGTAGCACTCCTGCGGACACTCGTCCACGCAGATACCGCACGCGGTACACAGGTTCGTGTCAACAACGGGAACGGACATCTCACGATCCTTTCGTAGCTACGGACACGCATTCGCTGGCAAAGCGTGGCGAAATGATATCACGGCAACGCCTAGCGCGCCTTGTCGGCAACCTCGAGAGGGCTCCAGAGGCAGAACGGGTACTCGCGGTCGGTCAGGATCTCCGTAGCGGCTCTCTGTGCCTCGAGCGTTGCGAGATCTGTGCTCAACTGATCGGCGAGCGGGCCGAGCAAGTCTGCGAGTTGCCTGTTCACCTCTCGTATCCGCGATCCGAGTCTCTTCTTGTCCGCCTGAGCTTCCGCGATCTCGGCGACGAGCTGTGTCTTCTCTTCGGCAAGCTCGAACGCCTCTCGTCTATCCTCCGTGGTCTCGAAGTCCACTTCTCCCAGAAGCGAATCTGGGTTGTGTTCGAGCCGCTGGAGTCGCCGCCGCGCCTCGGCGAGTTCCTCATCGGTCACGATGTGTCCTCCCAGCGGGAGGTACATCGTCATCGACGCGACGACGTAGCGGGGAGCCTCGATTCCGTAGAAGTCGCGCATCACGCCATCCGTAACGCGGTCGTAGCGACCTCCGCCCACCCCGTGGATGAACAGGTCGGCAACGAAGAGCCTCGCGAACAGCGTGAGCGTCAGCGCTTTGGGTGCCAGCATCACATTCGCGTCGTGCAGCGCGTCGGCAACAGCATCAGCTTGCGCCGGGACCTCGAACAGAGGCGCGCCGTCGGAAAGCAGCACTACCGTGTCGCCATGCCGCGCGACGCTCAGCGCGCCTCGGCTCGTAGCGCCCATAGCCCAGAACGGCAGTTCGGTCTCTGCGCTCTCAACGGACAGGTCCGGGAACGGCTGTGCCGCGGTCCGGATGCGATTCGCTCGCCGGTACCTCCCTAACTCCGAGTTGTAGCAGGCGGCAAACTCCTCGGCGCGCACGACGATATCCGAGACGAACCGTGCGAAGGCCTCCGTTCGGCCCAGGCGAGTGACGGGCAACTCGGCGTAGTCGGTCCCCGCGACCCGCTCGTACCTGCGACGTGCAAACGTCACGAGTTCGCCAAGATTCCGAGCGTCCTCGACAGCCGAAAGCAATGCGGTGCCGAACTCGCCAAAATGACGACGAAGCGCAGGTGCGGGCAGCCCCGCGAGAAGACCGTCGACGACCGAGCAGAAGCGTTCGACGGCGGCCCGGTCCTGTGAGTCCGTGCACGCGAAGCACCGATTGGGTCCCCCGGTCGCCAGCGGTTCGCTGCACCTGCGAACCTCAGGAGCAAGACACGGCATCGTGAGTGAGACCGACTCGAAGGCGTCCGAATCGACTACCAGATCGATTCCGGCAGCACCCGTCTCGTCGGCAAAACGCTGGAGCAGGAAGTTCTTTATCCAGACTCCGGGATGATAGAGCTGTGGTTGGTGCCCGGTGAGCACTACGCGTCCGGGTTCCGCCGGAACCGAACGAGTAGGCACGCCGAGTCGGGCAGAGAACTCCTCGGCTCCGGTCACAGCTTCGCGCCGGGCCTGCTGACGGAGTTCCGCTGCAGACACGCCGCCCACGGTGAAGTCCCAGGCCGAGCTGCGTGCGGCATTCTCATCGGCTATCGCCGCCCACTCGTCGAAGGGTGGGTCCGTAAGGAGCTCCCCGTGCCCGTGCGGTAGAACCGGTCGCGCCCTCACCATGGTGCGTTCACACCAAGTCTTCCACTGCCCGGATGCCAATCGGCTCCAGGGCGTAGAAGGGCTCCCCAGCTTCAACGCGGACGAGAGCGCCCCACATCCGGGCGAACTCGGTCAGCATCCCGACCACGTCCGCATTCGCTGGATTCGACTGAAACTGGGACTCGTACGCTGCGAGCGCCTCGAGCTTCTTCGGCAAGTCCTCGGTCACATCGATCACGAACGAGGGCTCGCGCAACAGGCGGCGATGAACGGCCATGTACTGGTACACGCGTTCGGGATAGTGCGGCTCACCGCGCATCTGGGTCTTCGTGAACTTCGCGTAGAATCTGGCGGCCACGGCGATCGCGTGCGCGGCGGTGTGATCGGGATGTGCGTCTTCGGCGAACGGCACGAACAGCGTTCTGGGGCGCAAGTCGCGCAGCACTTCGGCCAACTCCGTGCGCGCTTCGGCGGTGTCGAACAGATACCGATTCGGTTGACTCAACGTCACTCGCTCGGCGCCGAGTATCTCCGCGGCGAGTGCGGCTTCTCTCATGCGGGTCTCCCGCGTGCCCCGCGGAGTCGGCTCGCCGTCCGTGAGATCCACGATCGCGACAGTCAGCCCCCTTCGCACGAGACCGGCGATCGTCGCTCCCATGCCGATCTCGACGTCGTCCGGGTGAGCCCCGACGCAAGCGACATCTACCACTGCTCCTCCTCGAGTGCCATTCGCCAGACACGCATGTAGTAAGCGTACCGCCATTCCGGATCGTCGAGATCCTCGCCGAAGGAGCGATCGTTGTCGAAGTAGATGCGCTCGACCGGGATCTCGGTCACTCGCAGTCCTCGGTGCCAGGCGTGCGCCCATAGCTGGAGCGGCATCGCGTAGCCGGGCTCCGTGAGCGGCATCCCGTCGAGCGACGGCAGTCTGTACGCCTTGAACCCGCAAAACGCATCGGTGAGACTCCAGCCCGTCATGCGGTTGATTTCGCTCATGATGCGCGCGTTGACCTCACGACGGCTGGCGGGCGCCTCTCCGACCTCCTCGCTCTCAGGCAGGTATCGGCTCCCCGACACCACATCCCACCCCTCCTCGAGGGCGTCCAGGAACTGCGGTATGTGAGCTGGCTCGTGCTGGCCGTCGCAGTCCATCGTCACCAGTCGCTCGACTCCACGGCACCTCGCCACCGCGAAGCCTTCCGCCAGGGCACGACCGTAGCCGAGATTGGCGGGATGCGCGATCACGGTCACATCTTCCCGTGCCGCGAGAACGGCAGTCGTATCGTCCGTGGAGCCATCGTTGACCACGAGGATCTCGCCATCGTGGTATCCCCGAACTGTGTCGAGAACGTCGGACACGGTAGAAGACTCGTTGTATACGGGCATGAGGATGGCGTCGCTCATCAGTCGTCCCGGTCACACGCCTAGTCTGCGTTCTCAGGAGCCGCTTCTCGAACCTCGAAGGACGTGGTCACGTCGACCTGCGGACCAAGCATGCCTCGAACCGAACAGTACTTCTCCTCCGACAGTTCGATCGAACGCGCAACCGCCGTATCCGCGACATCGCGCCCACTCACTACGAAATGGATGTTGATGCGCTCGTAGATCTTCGGGTAGTCGTCCGTGCGCTGCTCCGCCTGGACGTGTATCTCCAGCGCGGACACGCTCTGCCGCTTCTTCTCGAGAATCGAGATGACGTCCATCGCCGTGCAGCCCGCCAGTCCGTACAGGACGAGCTCGAGCGGACGCACACCGGACCCCTCGCCCCCGTGCGTGAGTGTCGAATCCATGACGACGCCGTGTCCGGCTTGGTCCCAGCCCACGAACTGACGCTTGCCCGCCCAGCGGATCCTTACATCGTCCATTCGGCTCCTCCGACGGTCGGATGTCCTGACAGCAGGGTTCTTACCCGCTCTCAGAGTTTCCGTCCGACCATCTGAGCGAGCTCGCGCGGGTTCATGGCTTTGCCGATGGCCTCTTCGAAGGTGATCTTGCCGCCCTGCAGCAGCGCCTTCAGATGCTGGTCCAGAGTCTGCATGCCGAGGGAAGCGCCGCCCTGTATGATCGTCGTCATCTGGTGCGTCTTGCCCTCACGGATGAGGTTCTGGATTGCCGGAATGCCGAGCATGATCTCCATCGCAAGAATCCGACTCCGGCCGTCCGTACTGCGCATCAGCACCTGAGACAAGACGCCTTCCAGCGTGGTGGACAGCTGCATACGCACCTGCTGTTGCTGGTGAGGGGGGAATACGTCGATGACCCGGTCGACCGTGGCGGGGCCGCCCGTAGTGTGCAGGGTGGCGAGAACCAGGTGGCCAGTCTCGGCCGCCGTGATCGCTGCCGAGATAGTCTCGAGATCGCGCATCTCGCCGACGAGGATGACATCGGGGTCCTGACGCAGCACTCGCTTCAGAGCCGCCGCGAAGGAGTGAGTATCCTCGCCGATCTCGCGCTGGTTCACGTATGACTTCTTGTTCTTATGCATGAACTCGATCGGGTCTTCCAGCGTGATGATGTGCACCGAGCGCGTCTCGTTGATGTGATCGATCATCGCCGCGAGCGTGGTCGACTTACCGGACCCCGTCGGACCGGTCACGAGTACCAGACCTCTGGGGCGCTCGGCCAAGTACCGGCAGACCTTCGGCAAACCCAATTGCTCGATGGTCGGTATCTCTATGGGAATGACGCGGAACACGGCACCCATCGAGTTGCGCTGCTGAAACACATTCGCGCGGAATCGCGAAACGCCCGGAATGCTGTACGCGAAATCCAGCTCTAGTTCGGTCTCGAAACGCTTGCGCTGCTCCTCCGACAGCAGGTTCAGGATCATCTCCTGAGTGTCGCGAGGCATCAGTGGCCGCATGTTCTCCACGGGAACGATGTCGCCTCGCTGACGGATGCCTGGCGAGCTGCCCACCGTGACATGCAGGTCGGAACCTCCGCGCTCGAGCATCAATCGCAGAAGATCGTCGATGTGTGGTATGTCGCCCGACTTCGGAGGTTCTCCGCCGAGACGCCCGCCCGAGACCGGACCCACCGGCTCCGTTGGCGCCGTTGGCGCCGTCGGAGGCGAGGCAGCGGGCGGCGCGGTCGCAGGAGCAGCCTGGGGCACACCGTACGATGCGTCGTCGAGAGGCGCGGGTGCAGCGGCCACACCGGCTGAGGGTCGGACCGCCTGCGGTGTGCCGTGCTCTGCCGGGTCGGCCGTCGCCGGCACCGGAACACTGGCCTCGAGCTGCGCAAGTGTGAGTATCTTCTGGACTATCTGCACCATCGGACCGCTTGCCGGAAGATGCGCTGCGGCTCCCGCCTGGCGAGCTCGAAGCGCAGACATCTCGTTGGGCGCAAGCGACAGGATCACTATCGGGACCTCGGCGGCGGCTGGGTCAGCCTTGATCTGCTGAGTGAGCGCATAGCCGTCCATCCCCTCGAGTTCGCCGTCGACCACGATCACATCGGGCTTCTGGGCTCCAACCATGCCCATGGCCCTTGGACCGGACAGCGCACTGACGACCTCGATGTCGGCACCGGACTCCGCCAGAGTCGCGCGGATCTGGTCGACCAGACTCGCGTCCTCGTGGACCACAAGAACCTTCTTCTCAGCCACAAGCGGGTCCCTCCTCGCTCGACCTCGTCACCTTGATCGAGACATGTGTCGTCATCTGACGAAACCGCTGCACAATGCAGGTATCGGCAGTGCAAGCGACTTGCTCAAGGACAACATGCTCACCGTACGCCCGCCACACGGTAGTATATGCGCTGTCGCCACCCGGCGGCATCACATGAGCGGAAGACGCGATGCGACTCGAGATTCTTAGCATGGCATATGGCGGCGACGGTGTCGCCCGACTCGAAGACGGGCGAACCGCGTTCGTTTCCGCCACCTGTCCCGGCGACGTCGTCGAGGCTGACATCGTATCGGATCACGGGAGCTTCGTTCGAGCGCGCATCACGGGTCTCCAAGAACCGTCTCCCGACCGCGTCGAGCCGCCATGCCCCTACTTCGGCACGTGCGGCGGATGCCAGTGGCAGCACATCGACGCCACCGTTCAGCGCGCGGCAAAGACGGCTGCCGTCGCCGATGCGCTCCAGCGCATCGGCCGCATCCCCCGTGTCGCTGTGTCTGAATGCTCCGCCGCTAGCGAAAGCTACGGCTACAGGAACAAAGCCGAGTTCCTGACCACCTCCAAACGGGGTGCGCTCGAGCTGGGTTTCGCCGAAGCCGCTTCGTCGAATCTCGTCGATATCGACGACTGCCTCCTCCTTCCCAAACGCGCGCGCGCAATCCCGCGTGCTCTGCGCGGAGCGCTGAAGTACGTCTCCGGAAGTCAGGATCTGGGAATACGACGCGTGTCCCTGCGTGTGGCGACGCACACGCGAGGCCTGCAGATCGCCCTCTGGACGACGCCGGGGCCGTTTCCGCGAAAAGCCGCGGCAAAGACCCTTGCAGACGCGACCGGAGCCGACAGTGTCGTTCGCGTGTTGTTCAAGGGCGAAGAAGCTGCCAGACAAGTAGTCCAGGTCGAGGTTCTAGGCGGGCTTCCTTGGTGGTCCGAACGCCTCCGGGGCACGCGCCACGTCGTTTCGGCCCCGTCGTTCTTCCAGGTGAATACGACAGCTGCAGAAGAACTGGTGTCTCGGGTCGTGGCCACAGCCGGACTCCGGCCCTCAGATCGCGTCTTCGACGTCTACGCAGGCGTGGGCACGTTCACCGTCCCACTCGCTAGAGAAGCGGGTGACGTCATTGCGATAGAGTCGTCACGCTATGCGCTCAGCGACCTGCGCAGAAACCTCGACGATTCCGACACGGCGGCGGAAGTGCTCCCGGGAGACGCGGCCATAGTCGTTGCCCAGGCAGGCTCGGCGGATGTCGTTCTCGTCGACCCGCCGAGAGCCGGTCTCGAAGGACGAACGCTCGAAGCGATCGCATCCGCATCGCCGTCGCGCCTGGTCTACGTGTCCTGCGACCCAACGACCCTGGCGCGCGACGCCGCTTCACTCTCCGGCGACGGATACGAACTCGAGTCCGTGCAACCGCTCGACTTGTTCCCTCAGACCTACCACGTCGAGTGCGTCGCGCTCTTCAGGCGGGACTGACTCGGCGCCGCACCCCAACTGTCCGAAGCGATCGCATCCAACCTAGGCTAGACGAGCTTGCCTATCTCGGGGAAGTCCGTCACGTACACGTCGTGCGGTGCATCATCGTGTGCTTCGGTCAGGTCCTGCCCGGCCTGGTGCATTCCCTCGTGGTCGCCGTCACCCCACATGGCACTCTCGGTCACGTCGTAGACGGTTCCTTCGTACGCCACGTATGCGCGCTTGCCGTCGGTGCCGTCGAACGACGCGAGTTCCGCAAGGGTGAATTCCTTCATGAGCGTCTCCAGCCCCCGTGCCGTTGGGTCATTCGATATGTGCCCAGGCCGCCAAACGCAGTAACCGACGTGATGAGGCGAGCGCGCTGCACGCGTGGCGGTGCCTTCCTGGCTGCTCTTTCGCGATGGCCGAAGGCGGGCGGGGCGATCTGCTACTGACCCTCGAGACGCTCCCGCAGCTTGATGAGGTCGACCACGATCTTCCGGCCCTTCGTGGCCACTACCCCTTCCTTTGCGAGATTCGAGATGATTCGGCTGGCCGTCTCGCGTGATGTGCCGGCCAGCGTTGCTATGTCGTAGTGCGTGAGCCCCTGGATTACGGGAACGCCGCGCGTTTCGTAGCTGGCTGTCGCCACATTCAGCAGCACGCGCATCACGCGGTGCGTCGCATCGTGGAACGCCATGTCCTCGAGGCGTGCGATCGTGTGCCGCAGGCGACGCGACAGGGTCGCGATCAGGGAGAGTGCGAGCCTGGGGTTGAGCTGGATTGCCGAAGACAGATCCTTCGCGTCGAGCGAGAACAGTTCGACATCCGTCACGGCTATCACGTCCGCTGAGCGCGGCTCCGCGTCTACGAGACTCATCTCGCCGAAGTGAGCGGGCGCCTCCAGGTAGTTCAGTGCGAGCTCCTTGCCGTCCGGAGATGCAAGGGAGACCTTCACGCGACCGGAGACAAGCAGGTACATCGTAGAACCGATGTCGTTCTGGTTGACGATGAACGAGTTCTTCGGATACGTGCGGTACTGCACCATGTCCGCGAAGGTATCGATGTCTTCGGCGGAGAGGTCTGCGAACATCGGGATAGCCCGCAGTCTGGCGACCGACTGCTCTCTGGAAGTATGAGTTCTCATGACTGGTTTATCGGCCGTTGCACTTTGTGACTTGACACACACTTGATCGCCTGTCGTCACAGTACGGTCGGCCAAATCACAGCTTCCGTGCCAACCTCGTCACACTGCGGGTGGCAGGGAAGTCTCGCTGGGTGAATCGCTCAGAATACGCGGAGCGGCGGCTCGCTTCGGCCGCCGCCCCGCTTGGTGAGCCTGTGTCGGCCGGACTCTACATCTCGGTTCGGATGTACTCGATCATCATCGGTGTCAGGTGCGGTATGAGTTCAGGCAGGTAGGTCGGCATGAGCGACTCCATTGTCTTCGGCAGAAGTCCGGGTATCAGCTCTGCCATGTCGTCGGGCATCTCGCCGATGTAGTCCTCGACCTCGCGTACCATGTCGGGCATGACCGTCTTGAGCACACCGGGCGCGAGCAGTGGGAACAGCACCGGCATCATCTTGCCCATCATCGCAAGACCACCGGGCACGTACTTCATCGACTTCATCATCGGTTTCATGCCGAAGGGCATCGCGTCCATCATCTGCGGGAAGATCCGGGTCATGAACTCAGCCATGTTCTCCGGTTGCAGGAGAACGATGAACTTCTCGAAGTAGCCCCACATGTACATCGAGAAGTCCGATGTTTCCGGAATCGTGTAGCCAGCGGCTTCTGCTACTACGCGTGACAGATCGTCGATCTTCAGGCCGAGTTCATTCTTGATGTTGCTGTCGCGAAGCTGTACCTGACAGCACGGGCACAATGCCACGACCGTGTCCGCTCCGACGTCAACAGCCTCCTGAAGCCGCTCGTTGCCGAGAACGGGAGCTACCGGCATCTCTCCCACGAGCGTGAGAACGGAGCCGCAGCACAGCCCCTCCTCGCGGTTGTGCTCCATCTCGACGTAGTCCACACCGGGAATCGCCTTGAGCATCTCCCGCGGAGGTTCGTAGAGGCCCTGCGCTCTGCCCGCGTGACACGAGTCGTGGAAAGTCACCCTACTGCCATTGAACGGGCTGCTGCCGAGCTGGAGCTTGCCTTCGGCTATCGCCTCCGAGACTAGCTCCGAGTAGTGCTTGACCTCGAACTCGTACTCCTCGCCTCGCTGTGCCGCGAGATTGGCGTAGATCTCCTTCCAGACGAGTCCGCACGCCGGACAGGACGTGACGATCGTCTTGGCCCCACGCTTCCGTGCCTCTTCGGTGTTGTGCTCGTAGATCTCCTCGAACAAGTCCCATTTCCCGGCCACCTTCATCGGGATGCCGCAGCAGGCCTCATCCGTTCCCATGTAGCCCACATCGTACCCGGCGTCCTGCAAGAGCCGGATGCTCGCCTCGGCGATGTCCGTTTCCACGTAGCTCGCCGTGCAGCCCGCGAAGTACACGATGTCGGACTGCTCAGGAATCCTGGCGGCAACATCTTCGGGCACCCAGTCCGCGCGATTCTCGCGTTTTCCTGCCCATATGTCGTTCTCGCCGCGCAGCGACGCCGCCATCATCTCAAATGGAGGGAAGGTCCCGCGCTTCTCTTCGTCCACCAGCCTGCCGCGCATCGCCATCCAGTTGTGCTCGACGGGAAGCTGCAGTTGGCAGCGTGTATTGCATACCTCGCATGTCGTGCAGACCAGGAACGTGTCGACCTGTTTGCGGTCGAACTCCTCCCGACCCTCGATGACCTCGCGGAGGAAGGCGTACTTGCCGCGCGGCGAGTGCGATTCCCAGCCGCGGCCCGAGTACTGTTCGCACGTCGGCACGCAATACCCGCAGCGAGCGCAGGCATATGCCATGAAGGCGACGTCACCCGGAACACCGTTCTTCTCTTTCGCAATATCTCCTCGGCGCCTTGGGGGCCTCGCGGCATTCGCGATCGGGCGCACCAGCGGCTCGAACGCCGCAGCGCCGCCCATCAACACGTCGATCAAGCCGGATCCGAGCACCTTCCCCGGATTGAGCAGCCTTGCCGGATCGACCGCCGCCTTGTGCTCCGACAAGGCCCGGACCTTCTCCTTGCCGAGCACCGAATCAGCTTCGCGCCGGAAGTACACACCCGTGGAGTACGCCGAGCCACCATGTTTCTTGGCTATCTTGATGACCGAGAGCGACAGTGCAAAGGCGAGGTTGAACGCGAGACTCCGCTCGTCATGAGGCACGAAGCCGAGGAGCACGACGCGGTCGCCTTTGGCGTGCATGCCTTCCAGAACGAACGGCTGGTCTATCTTCGCGTCTATCTCTTCAAGGACGGAAGCGAGTTCCGCGAGTGGCACCACGACCTCGGTCGGCACGAGAGAGGGGCCTATCCGCTTCAGGCGCATAGGGGCGAACCGCAACTCCCACTCGTGTTCGGCCGTCTCCTGAGGCAGTTCCTCACCTCCGGCGGACTGGACGATCCCCGAGAGCGACGCGTCTACCGCCGCTCGCCGAGACTCCGGATAGGCGACCAACACGATGTACTTCTCGGGAAGTACCGGCTCGAAGTGCTCGTGTGCCGTCTCGTAT